>Ga0101944_10000702_pt1 | contig 91118 bp, 99 predicted proteins | sample DewCreD2012metaG_FD_75245 | JGI IMG/M metagenome (GOLD analysis project Ga0101944, IMG submission 75245) | Hot spring sediment bacterial and archeal communities from British Columbia, Canada, to study Microbial Dark Matter (Phase II) - Dewar... ... | reverse complement strand
ACATTACCGCTCGTTGCTACCTTTTCAAGGCCAACAACAAGCATCTGCATAATACCTTCATCCTTTTCAGATACCGTGTAGTTTTCAATTATCCAGCCGCCTTGCTCCCTGCCAACAATAGCCATTCGGGTTACACTTTTTTTGCCGTCAGAATCGGTTTGCCCTAATACAACATACTGCCCCACAGCATAGGGCTTTGGTTTCATGAACTTTTGTGTGGATGCAAATTGTGTGCTTTCAGATACAGCAAATTGATTATCAACTTTAGCCTTTAACTGCGGATTAACCGAAGCCCCGCACGAAATAAGAAAAATTATGCCAATAAGTAAACTAAACTTTTTCACAGAACGCCTCCATATTTTATTATTCTTAAAACTTTATGCCAATAAAATTACCAATATATAACTTCATATTCTTTATTAAATTGCATAAAGAATAACACCTTTTTTAGAGGCTTCAGCAAATACTGAATTAGCCCATGTTTTTGCATACATATCAAATTCATTGGGACCTACAATAATAAATATCGAATGACTTTAACAATCCCATCAATGATTTACATATTTTTCTATACTCCTCAATTCGGGATTGGATATTATTTTTTATAACAATGATATCAATATCACTATCATTTGAAGGAATACCCCATGCGTATGAACCAAATAATATAATTTTTTCAGGATCAGTTGTTGAAACTATCCTATTTGCTATTTCATTAAATATTTCATTATCAATTTGTTTCATGATTATACTAAACAACAATCTTTTTAATAAGTCAAGACTTAATTACTTTCGCTATCTTGCCATGACTATACTCATCAAACTTTGATCTTGTTTATATAAAACAAAAAAAAATGGGGTCAGAGCCACATTAGTTTAACGCGCCAAAATCTATCGTAAAGCAATACAAAAGCCATTTTCTTTGGCACTTTATTAATGTTGTTCAGGAAAAAGAAAGTGCCGAAATGTTTGTGTGGATGATACAACAATATGGGGTCAGAGCCTCAAAGGCTAAATGGACAGGCAATATTTTTGATACATAACCGTTATATTATAAAAATAGACTGGCACGAAAAGATTCACTGGGGTCAGAGCATAACAAGAAAATTATGTTTTTTACCCCGCATTAATTTTTGAAAAATTGTGCTTACTTATTAAATTTAAGATTTACGCAAATTGAAAACTTAAGGAAAGTTAACTATGTTACTACCAACATTTATTGTAACAGCTTTTTCTGATCCTACATTATCCACATCCGGCAATGTTCCGTAAGGCACATCCACATCCTCTACAAAATAAAATCTATATTGTCCATCCGGCACATTGGTTAATGTATATTTTTGAGTGCCTGAGTCATTGTAAGTATGCGCTACCAGCGGTGGCAGGCGTAGTGACCATTTATAGCTATCATAGGCATTCCATAAATCCTCATAACTTCCATCATTCACATCATCAACAAAAGCATTGTACCCCACTTTATATTGCTCATACCGCAAATAGTAATCTAAATAGCCTTCAATCGTAGCTGTCTGCAATGACGGTGAATGGGGTTTATATACAGGCCTTTCCCAGGAGCTATTGTCATCATCAAGAAAATAATCTGCAATTGTTTGCGGATTACCATACATATCTTTTGCAGGTATAGCAATGACATACCCGCTTGAACCAGTAGTACCACTAACCGTTGCAACTTTATCTTTTCTATACACCCGTGCCACACCCAAAAGGTTTCCTCCCATATATACATCGTCCGGATGTACATCGCGTAGCCAATCACTTACAGCCCAGTAATGATACACTGCTCTGTATCCATTATCATTGGAAAAGTCGTACTCATACAGCTTAATAAAATTTTTTATGATAAGCCGTATCTCCAATACTACTTCCTCGTCTTCATTAACGATAAGCCCGCCATCAATTGGTATTTCCAAAGGGAAAACCCTGATGATATCGGCTGAATTTTGCTTAAGGGTGTCATAAAATGTATTAACTAAAACCTGATTAAAATCAAATCCATTTACTGTTTCTTCATGAAAAATGACCTGTGGCGCATTATCCGGCACTACTATGCCATTTGCATCTATGTACCACTGTGTTGCATTATCAAAGATGAGCTTGCGTATATATAATTTTACTGAGTTATACATTTTGCCAGGCTTGACATCATCACACTTTAAGCGCACACCCTGCCCATTAAAAAATGGATCCGTATCGCTAACCTGTGCTGTAAACACCTGGCGATAATTTGAAACTTCATCATCATCCATGCGCATCTCAGCAATGTCCACCATAAACGTTGCAGGGAATTGTTCAGAACTATCGGTTATACAATCATTTACGGAATCATCAATCGATTGTGACGGGGATACAGTTGTGTCCCAGTTTTTTATGCTACCTGAATGTGTTGTTGATTCAAATGTACCTTTGATTATTACCGTCAGGCGGCTTCCGGACAACTCATCAAAAAGAGCCTTTTTGCCAGTGCACCCATAAACAGTAACTATCGCCGCAAAAAATACTATGTAATTAAAAAATTTTTTCATATTTAATTTATATCCCGATATTCAGATAAAGTGTTAATCCTGTATTAATTATATGCCCGTTTTTGCTGGCACCTTTTATATACCCTTCATAGATAAAAAGATAATCAATCCTTAAGCCAATATTAATCCATTTACCCGCAGGAAACGACAGCTCAAACCCAAGCATACCTAACGGGTCCCACTGGCTTGCATTGTCAGGTTGTATGGTTACCTTGGCGCTACCTGCACCTGCTTTAAGCTGAAACGCTATTGGCATATCAATAGGCAAACGCCACAGAAGATTACCATACACCGGAATGACCGTAAGCTCCTTAACACCTTCTGATTTAAAGTGCTCATACGAAGAATCAAAGCCAACTTTTAAAGGAAGTGCAAACACATTAAAGCGCACAAAGCCACCACCCCACAACGCCGTGTCAACATCATCTGCTGTGGAAAAGACCGGAGTTACAGGGCCAAACCATATTCCCACCTGTGGCTTAAGGAAATAATCAGCCTTTTTGCGCTGTGCAAATACATCAGTAGAAATGCATAGCAATGAAATTGCAACCAACAGCCAGAATACTTTTAACTTCACACGTATCACCTTTTCTTTTTGTTTCACTAACAATTGTTATGATATCACTATGTGTCAATAATTATTTTTACTTACTTCATGTTAGCCTGTACAAACTTTCTGCATATCTCTTCCTGTGTATGTATATGTCTTATTATAATCGTACTGTACGCATTATTAAAATGTGAAAATATACTGCGATTTTTGTTACACGTTTAAAAATTCAAATTCTTCAGGATAATATACTTTTTTAAGATACAGCCCATATGCAGGCACTGTTATTCCGCTATAGGTTCTATCGCACTGCTGTAAAATTGTTTGCATTGTTTCAGGGCTTTTCCCTTCTTTCATAAGCTGCACTATTGTACCAACAAGTATTCTCACCATATTATGTAAAAAGGCATTGCCCTTTATAGTAAATACAACAAGCGTATCAAACATCCGCTCTACTGTGATATATTCAATGTACCGTATTGTGTTTTCACCTGCCGAATTCTTTTTACAAAATGAAGCAAAGTCTTTTTCACCAATACAGTACTGTGCTGCCTTACGGCAAAACTCAATGTCAATAGGTTCTCGTACCCACATTGCACGGTAACGCATAAATGGGCTTTTATACGGATAATTATACATGATATAGCAATATTCACGTGCTATAGCGCTGTAGCGTGAATGAAATGAGCTATTGACGCAGAAAGCCTTTTTTACAGCAATATCAGCAGGCAATATTCCATTTAAACTTATACACAATTTCTCAGTTGCTATCGCTTTGCTCATATCAAAATGAATAACCTGTCCCAACGCATGAACGCCGGCATCCGTTCTGCCTGCAGCAACAATGCGTACTTCTTCATGTGTCAGTATCTTTATGGCTTTTTCAATCTCACTTTGTATAGAATTGGCATTATTCTGTATCTGAAATCCGCTGTAGGCAGTACCATCATACTGTACAATGAGAGCATACCTTACTCTTGATTCTCTGCTTTCCATTGATCAAGCATCTCATTCATCTTATCATATAAATCACGTGTCATGTCAAGAAGCGGGCCGGGCTTGTTCTTTGATGCTTTCCCCGATCCAAATAGCTTACTTAAATAGCGTTTTGTCCGCTCAAAGTTTTCTATGCGTTTTTGCAAATCAGGTTCTTTTGCACCAACTTTTAATGTCAGTATTGCACACATATATAAAATACCATCATAACCCCAGTTCTTATCAATATCAGGTCCTACATTACCTGCTGCATCAGCAGGTTCAGCACCAGTCTGAATGATATCAACAAGCTTAAAATAAAAATCATATGCCTTTTTATAAAAAAAGTCCGAAATCTTTTTATACGGCTTTTCCGGCTCCAACTTTGCTAAATCGCCAAAAAGCCATGCCGCCCGTATAGCGCTAACAGCCATCTTAAACGTTGGTGCCACATTTTTATTTCTAAACGAATAGCAATCTACTGCAAGCAAATACGATGCAGCCCCATGATACAGTCCCCTGTCCTCCCTAAAATCAAGCCCGTCAAAAAATTTTTCAATGGACTGTTTTCGTGCATTGGTCGTTGCATTTATTTTTTGTAACTCATCAGCCTGCAAGGTAGGAAAATCCTTTGGGTATGCAGCATACAAACACTGCGGACATACCGTTACTACATACGCAAGCGGATATATTACACCCCATTTTTCATTTTTTTCGTATGTTCGGCGCAATTCATCGGTTAATTTCCCAGCTATAAGCCTGCCACCGCCAGTCAACATCTCTTCACGGTAAAATTCATAGCCGCATACCGGGCATATGGTAGGATTTTTCTGTCTGAAAGAAATCTTTTTTTTGGAATCCTCATTTTCCATAAGCTCATCCCCAAAACAAAATTTTGAGTTTTTAATTTCATGTAACAGTATTGTGCATATCTTTGCAATCAAATATTTACTTTAACAGTAACTATCGCTTAAAATTTTTTGGCGATAGTGACTGTTAATCAGTTTACCGTAATTAATAAATTTAACTGTAAAGCAGCCTGTTCTGTTTACCGATACATTAAAAAAGATTATCACATGAAGGTTACTTATATGCAAAAGTATATCATACTATGTGCAACAATTATCGTGTTTGCAATGGCAACTACAACCTTTGCCGTTTCAACTGCCGTAAAAGCACAGAATGATTATTTTCTTACCCTTTCGCTACTGCGGCAGATTCGCATTATGGTTGAAAACTTTGGTGATGATACAACAAAAATTAAATACCAGGAAATACAAACACTATTTCAGAATGCTTCAGAAGAGTATTACGGGCAACAGTTTGATAGTTCACATCAGAAGTATTACAAAGTAAAACAAGAACTGGTTACTCTTACTGATGCACTTGCCACCCTGTATATCAACAGGGCTCAGCAGATTCTTGATTCAACCTCCAAACAATCGTTTGATATCATGATAAAATATGATAAAAACAGCACGTTGAAAAAATATTTCCAAAAACCCTATAATCCAGTTGAAGAGATAAAGCCCTATAACCCTGAAGAATACCACTTATTCTTTGACAGGGAAACAATAGAAAGATACCTGAAAAATGGCTACCGTAAGCTACAGGAAGCAAAAAACATATACAATAATCAAGATATTCTCTATTTAAAAAGCAAAAAAAATATCAAGCACGATGAGCTTGAATTTATTATTAAACAATACCTTGCAGTTATTGATTTTTGCCGGCTTGCAAAACAATATGGAATTGAAATTCATAAAATGGTTAAGGTGCACCAATTAGATACTATACAGCGTAAATATGGCCTTGAAAGCAATAAAATGGACCCAATTTATGATGATCGCATCCCGGAAGAATTTAAAGTTGATGCAAATGACAATATCAGTTTAGTACATTCAATTGAAAAAGCACGCCTGGAGAAAAAACTTAAATAAAAAAAGCCACAGCGTTAGCTGTGGCTTTTTGTTTACTTTTTATCTTCCTTCTTTGTTTCTGGCTTTACTACCAGTTCTACGATTGCCATCTCTGCAGCATCACCTTCACGCCTGTCAAGCAGGTACATACGGGTATATCCACCTGGCCGTGTAACAAACCGTGGTGCAATATCATCAAATAGCTTTTTAACCACATCTTCATTCTTAATAAGGCGCATAACTTCACGCTTGTTGTGAAGTTTACGTGCACCATCATTTTCAGTAAGGCTTAAGTTTTCCTTGGCCCTTGTTATCAATCGCTCTGCAATCCGCTTTAACTCTTTGCCTTTCTGCTTTGTGGTGATTATTCTTTCATGCTGGAACAACGATGTCACCATATTGGCAAACATTGCTCTTCTATGCTCATGCGATCGCCCTAACTGTCGAACATTATTACGGTGTCTCATAATGTCATTACCTCTTATTCCTTTATTCCTAAGCTCAAGTGATGTTCTTCTAATTTCTTTTTAATCTCAGCCAATACTTGATCGCTGAAATGTTTGGATTTTTTAAGTTCATCTTCAGTTTTACGCACAACATCTTCAAGAGTGTTTAATTCTAAGCTCTTCAATGTATTATATGCTCGCACTGAAAATTCTAACTCATCAATTGATTTTGCCAGTATTACTTTTAACTTATCGTGGCTTTCATCTACAACCACTTCCTCTTCCTCAACCTCTTCTTCAAAGTTGATAAATATGGTCATATGGTCTTTTATGATTTTTGCAGCCTGTGCCAGCGCATCTTCAGGCTTTACAGAGCCATCTGTCCATATTTCGATAATAAGCTTATCATAATCTGTACGCTGTCCAACTCGTGTATCTTCCACCTTTATATTAACCTTACGTATGGGTGAAAAAATTGCATCAATAGGGATGACCCCAATAGTTTCTACACTTGACTTGCTAATTTCCCCGGGCATATACCCCCTGCCCCGTTCAATCTGCACTTCCATGTCAATCCTGCCACCACGCTCAATCGATGCAATATAGGTTTCAGGATTCATCACTTCCACATCACTATCTATTGCAAAATCTGCCCCTGTTAGTTCTGCTTCGCCATCCTTAACTATATGCAAAACCTTTGGCAGTTCGCTATCGTATTTAAAGCGCAATTTTTTTAAATTCAATATGATACGAGTTACATCTTCTACTACACCATCGATAGCAGTAAATTCATGCGGCACACCCTGAATCTTTACTGCAGTTATGGCAGCACCTTCAATCGATGATAATAAAACTCGCCGCAAAGAATTCCCTATAGTTAAACCATATCCTCGCTCAAAAGGTTCAGCAATGAATCTTCCGTAATTTTGATTAACTTCATCATGTTCAAATACAATTTTCGATGGTCTTCGAAAACCCTTCAATAGGTTTTTATGGGACATTATTACCTCCAATAAATAAACACATACTTAACCACACGACTTACTTAGAATATAACTCAACAACCACCTGTTCATTAAATATTGGCTCAATATCTTTGCGCTCAGGTAACCGTATAATCTTGCCACTTCTCTTCTCATAATCAACTTCTATCCATTGAGGAACTGATCCCACTGCTTTGGACAATTTGATTGCATCTTCAAGCATTGTGTTGGTTTTAAAATCTTCCTTGATCTCAATAATATCATTAACCTTAACCTGATAAGAAGGAATATCAACACGCTTGCCATTAACAGTTACATGCCCATGCTGTACAAACTGCCTGGCCTGTAATCGTGAAGACGCAAAGCCTAATCTATATACAACATTATCAAGCCTCCGCTCAAGCAGGACAAGCATATTCTCGCCTGTAACCCCTTTAAGACGCGTAGCCTCATCAAACGTACGCTTGAACTGCGTTTCTAATAGCATATAGCTGCGCTTAATCTTCTGCTTTTCGCGCAACTGTACACCATAGTCAGATAATTTGGTTCTCCTCTTTCGTGGAGGCCCCGGAGGATATTTCTTATGCTTGATTGCACATTTATCTGTTAAACAACGTCGCCCTTTAAGCATTAAAGGGGTCATCTCTCTTCTACATAATTTACATAAAGGCCCTGTATACTTTGCCATAAACTAAAACCTCACATTATACTCTTCTTCGTTTACGTGGTCGGCACCCATTATGTGGTATGGGTGTAATATCTTTAATCTTTGAGATATTTAAACCAGCCTGATATAAGGAACGAATAGCTGCTTCTCTTCCAATACCAGGACCTTTAACATATACCTCAACCGTTCTCATATTTGCATTATCCATTGCTTTCTGTGCAGCAGCTTTTGCAGCCATCTGTGCAGCAAAAGGCGTGGATTTTCTAGATCCCCTAAATCCTTCCCCACCTGCAGTTGCCCACGATACTACATTACCCTGCATATCAGTTATAGTAATAATAGTATTATTATATGTAGCTTGAATGAACGCTTTACCTACTGGTACATTCTTCTTTTCCTGTTTCTTAGTTCGTTTTTGCTTCACTGTACACCTCTATCATTGACTTACTATTTTTTCTTTTTGCTTCCAACGGATACTTTTCTATTACCTTTTCTGGTGCGTGCGTTGTTCTTGGTATTCTGCCCCCGCACCGGCAATCCTCTCCTGTGCCGTATACCCCTATAGCAACCAATATCCATAAGCCGTTTAATATCCATTGCTATCTGAGTTCGTAAATCACCTTCAACCTTATAGCTTTTTTCAATGATCTTTCGTAACTGATTAATCTCTTCATCGGTAAGATCTTTTACGCGTGTATCAGGATTAACCTGAGCATCCTGTAAAATCTTCCTTGAAGATGAAGGTCCAATACCATAAATATAGGTAAGTGCAACTTCAACCCGCTTATTGTTTGGTAAATCAACACCTGCAATTCGTGCCATATAACCTTAACCTCACATTATTTCGCTGTTCTTTTCTTTTGTCGTTGTTTATGACGTGGATTTTTGCAGATCACACGTACAACACCATGACGTTTAATTACCTTACAATCACTGCAAATCTTTTTTACTGAAACTCTGACTTTCATATCAATACCTCAACCATTAGCTATCATTTTGATCGATAGGTTATCCTGCCTCTGCTTAAATCATACGGCGACAGTTCAACTGTTACCCTGTCACCAGGCAAAATCCGTATATAGTGCATCCTCATTTTTCCAGAGATGTGAGCTAACACCACATGACCATTATCTAATTTTACTCTAAACATGGCATTGGGAAGCGCTTCAACCACTTCACCTTCAACTTCAATTGGTTCTTCTTTGGCCATCCGGCTTATAACTCCTTATATAATAACATTAATTACGTGTTAATATCTTTGGATTTCCATTAACAACAGCAACTGTATGCTCAAAATGGGCTGAAAACTTCCTATCCTTTGTTACTGCTGTCCATCCATCCTGCAAAATTTCAACCTGATATGTCCCTTCATTAATCATTGGCTCTATTGCAAATATCATCCCTGTCTTTATCACAGGGCCTTTCCCTGGCTTTCCAAAGTTAGGTATTGAAGGTTCTTCATGCAGATTCCTACCAATACCGTGGCCAACAAATTCATGAACAGGCTGAAAACCATACTGAACAACATGTGATTCAACTGCATGCGATATATCAGTCAAATGATTGCCATCTTTACACTGTAAAATACCACGTTCAAGCGCTTCCCTTGTAACTTCAAGCAATTTTTTTACGTTATTGCTAACCTTCCCTACAACAAATGTTTTTGCTGCATCGCCAAAATATCCATTATATTGAACGCCTATATCAATCCCAACTATATCGCCTTTTTTTAATATTTGCCCTTTACTTGGTATCCCATGGACCACAACTTCATTAATTGATGTACAGATAGCTGCTGGATACCCTTTATAGCCCAAAAATGCTGGAACTGCCTTAAACTTTTTTATTAAATCTCGTGCAATCCTGTCTAGCTCATAGGTACTGATGCCTTCGGCTACATGTTTCCCAATCTCATCCAGAACAGCAGCAGTTATCCTGCATGCATCCTCAACTCGCTTTATCTCCTCTTCACTGTAAATAAAAATAGCCAAAACGCCTCAACATATAATTGTATAAAAAATCAATATAGCTAAAAAACTAATATCTTCTACCTTTTATTCGCCCTTTTTTAAAGAAGCCGTCATAGTGCCTCATTAAAAGTTGGGACTCAATTTGCTTCAATGTATCAAGTGCCACACCAACAATAATGAGCAATGATGTGCCACCAAAAAGGTAAGCCATCTCCGGTGATACTTCTTCTGGCCATATCCGTATAATAAAATCAGGAACTATCGCTATAAGTGCCAAAAAGATGGAACCTGGCAATGTAATCCTGTTTAAAATATGCATAATATAATCTGCGGTGTTCTGCCCTGGCCGTATACCCGGTATAAAACCGCCATATTTTTTCAAATTCTCGGCAAGATCATTTGGATTAAACTGAATTGCCGTATAGAAATAACAGAAAAATATAATCAATAAGCTGTAAATAATCATATATGCTGCATGCCCTGGTGACAGCCAGTATTGCATCTTGGTAAAAATTGCATATTTTGTTGCACCCAGCATATTACTAATCTGTGCCGGGAAAAGAATAACTGATGAAGCAAATATGATTGGGATAACACCTGCTGCGTTGACACGTAGGGGAATAGCCTGTGATGCCATCTGTACCATACGCCTTCCTACAACACGTTTGCCATACTGTACTGGAATCTTCCGAACACCCAGTGTTAGCAGTATTGATGCTGCAACAACTCCTATAAGTAAGGCTATGAGTATAAGCGCAATGATAGGATCACTTCTGCTGATTATTCTGTTCATAGTATCAAGAAACGCTGAAGGAGCACGAACAACAATACCAGCATAAATGATAAGCGATATGCCATTGCCAATGCCCCGCTCTGTTATCATTTCACCAAGCCACATCAGAATCATGGTTCCGGTAGTAATGGCCAGTACTGCAACAATAATAAAACCAAAGCCTGCATCCTGCGGCACAACTGTACCTTTAGGGGATGTCATAGATTTCATCCACATGGTGAGGCCAAATCCCTGCAGAGCACACAAAAGAACCGTTCCATAACGGGTATACTGGTTTATCTTCTTATATCCTTCAGGCCCTTCCTTAGATAATTTTTCTATGGCCGGAATAACAACTGTCAATAGCTGCATAATAATTGATGCAGAAATATAGGGCATAATCCCTAATGCAAATATGGTAAAACGCTTCAGCGCACCACCTGCAAAAAGGTCAAAAAAATCAACAAACCCTCCGCCATGGCTTTTTGCAGCCATCTCAAAATATGAACTTAATGCCTCAATGTTAACCCCTGGTATTGGTATATGGGCACCAATCCGGTATACTATCAAAATAAAAAGGGTAAATAACACCCTTTTCCGCAGCTCAGGAATTTTAAAAATATTTGTGATTACATTTGGCATTATTTTTCTATTACCTCTTTATTATTATGATCGCAGTGAAATACTTCCACCAGCTTTGACAATTTTTTCCTTCGCAGAAGATGATACTTCATCAACAGTTATCTTAACCGCTGTGGTTATATCACCATTGGCAAGGAGTTTTACAGGCAACAACTGCGATTTTATCAGTCCTTTTTGATATAACACCTCTGGCGTTACTTCCTGAATCCCCAATCGTGCTATATCTCTAATATTTATAATCTGCACTTCTTCCTTAAATTTAGCATTGTTGAATCCACGCTTGGGGACCCTTCTCTGCAAAGGCATCTGCCCACCTTCAAAACCTGGTTTAAAATGAGCACCGGATCTTGCTTTTTGGCCTTTATGCCCCTTACAGCTTGTTTTTCCATGACCACTACCTATACCGCATCCTATGCGTTTTTTCTTTTTTATATATTCAGGTTTTTTCAATGTATATTGCATAACACTTACACCTACTATGTATTATTCTTTAACTTCAGAAACTTCAACCATATGTTTTACAACCTGAAGCATTCCCCTGATTACGGGAGTATCATCATGTACTCTTTCTGCGTTTATTTTCCGCAACCCCAATGCTCTTAGCGTTGCTTTCTGCTTTGGTTTTGCACTTATATAACTTCGTATCTGTTTTACTCGTAATTTCTTAGCCATATACACCTCTTATGGTTGCCACAACTTAGGTAATGGTACTTCACGTAAATCTGCTGCTTCTTTCAGGCTTCGCAACTGTAACAAGCCATTTATCGTTGCCTTGGTAACGTTAACCGGATTTCGTGACCCTAATGTCTTTGATAATATATCCACGATGCCTGCCTTTTCCACAACTGCTCTTACGGAATCACCAGCAATAAGTCCTGTACCAGGAGCAGCGGGTTTCAAGATAACTCGTGTTGATTTGAATCTTCCTATAACCTCATGGGGTATAGTGTTCTTATTAACATTAATTTTATATAAATTCTTTTTAGCATCCTCAACGCTTTTACGAATAGCATCTGGAACTTCATTGGCTTTTCCAAAACCAATACCAACGTGCCCCTTATTATCACCAACAACAGACATGGCATTGAAAGAAAACCTTCTACCACCCTTTACAACTTTTGCAACACGATTGATGATAATTATCTTTTCGGATAACTCCAATCCCTCAGGTTTTACTCGTTTTTTCAAAATCTTCATTACCATCTCCCCTAAAATTCTAATCCATTTTCGCGGGCTGCATCAGCAAATTCCTTTACCTTCCCATGATAAAGGTAACCATTTCTGTCAAAGACCACCTGTTTTATATTCTTGGCGACAGCTCTCTGGGCAATGATCTTGCCTAATTCTTTTGCTGCTGCCTTATTACATCTATTCTTACTGATTGGGAAATCCTTTTCAAGAGTCGAAGCGCTCACAAGCGTATGCCCCTTGCTGTCATCGATAATCTGAACAAAGAAATTTTTATTGCTGCGAGAAATACACATACGCGGCCGCTGGGTATTAGCTCTAATTTTAGATTTAACGCGCATTCTTCTGCGCATGTATCGTACTTTTTTCAATTTTAATCTATTCATAATTACTATCCTTTACACCCAAATAGTCTTACTTGCCAGTTTTACCAGCTTTTCTTCTGATTTGCTCATCCTTATAGCGGATGCCCTTGCCTTTATATGGTTCTGGTGGGCGTAATTTGCGAATATTTGCTGCCACCTGCCCAACTAACTGTTTATCAATGCCTTTCACTTTTAACTTTGTTGGTTCAACAACCTCAACTTTTATGCCTGCAGGCGGTGAAAACAGTATGCTGTGTGAATAACCTAACTGGAACTCAACATCGTTGCTTTTCTGGGCTGCCCTGTATCCAACACCAACTATCTCCAAATTTTTTTCAAATCCACTTGATACGCCAACAATCATGTTGTGTATTAACGCCCTTGTTAAACCCCACAATGCATTAACTTTCTTGTCTTTGGACTGTTCATCCTTTTTTGCTATATTTATAACATTGTTATCAATAACTACATTAATAGCATCCTGCAACTGATACTGCAGAGTTCCTAAAGGACCTTTAACAGTTATCATTTCACCACTCAGATCAACTGATACACCATTTGGTATCACTATCGGTTTTTTCCCTATTCTTGACATATCCGGCTGCCCCTTATAGAATCTCACATAAAGCTTCTCCGCCAATATTCAACTGTTTGGCGGCTTTATTTGTAATAATACCTTTTGATGTCGAAAGAATCATAATACCCATATTATTATATACCGGCTTCAGATCCTCTGCTTTAATATATACTCTTCTGCCCGGAGTACTTATCCGTTTCATCTGAATAATAGCCGACTGATTATCTGAACTATATTTAAGATAAATTCGTAATGTTTTCTGCTTATTATCATCAATAAGTTTATAATTTTTTATAAAACCTTCATCTTTTAAAATCTTTGCTATTGCCATTTTCATTTTTGATGAGGGTATATCAACTTTAACGTGTCCTGCATTAATTGCATTTCGCATTCGGGTTAACATATCTGCAATTGGATCAGAAATACAACTCATAACGCTTATACTCCCTATTAAATTTTACCAGGATGATTTTTTAACACCCGGGATTAAGCCTTCACCGGCCAACTTCCGCAAACAAACCCTGCAAAGTTCAAAACGTCTGTAGTATGCACGTGGCCTACCACAAACCTTACATCGATTTCTTTGACGAATCTTAAACTTAGGCTCTCTTCTGGCCTTTGCAAACATTCTTTCGCTAGCCACCTGACTTACCTCGCTTCTTGGAATGGAAATCTGAATTCTTCAAGCAACGCACGTGCCTCATTGGCATTTTTTGCTGTTGTTTTAATTGTTATATTAATTCCATAGATTTTTTCAACTTTATCCAGGTTGATCTCCGGAAATATTATTTGCTCTTTTACTGAAAAATTATAATTCCCTGAATTATCAAATGAATTTGGCGATAGTCCCCGGAAGTCACGTACCCTAGGAAGAGCAACATTTACAAGCCTGTCTAAAAACTCATACATCTTATCACCACGCAACGTTACACGGGCACCAACATCATACCCCTCTCGGATTTTAAATGCTGCAATAGATTTCCGCGCAACAGTCTTTACTGCTCTCTGGCCGGTAATTAGCGATAGCTCATCAATAATAGATTTAAGAAGGTTAGCATTTGAATGAGCTTCACCTTCGCCTACATTTAATACAATCTTTTCAATTTTAGGAATCTGCATGACTGATGAATATTTAAATTTATTCATCAACCGCTTTTTAATATCCTTTTCATATAATATACGCAATCGTGCTGCCATCATTTCCCTCACTAATCAATTCGTTTGCCACATTTTTTGCATTTGCGGAATTTTGCATCACCATCTATCGTGATACCAACCCTCACAGCTTTTTTGCATTTTTCACAAAACATCATCACATTTGAAATATTTATTGGGTATGGCAACTCTATCTGCCCACCTTTTGGATTTTCCTGTGAAGGCCTCACATATTTCTTTCGCAAATTAACACCTTCTATAATTACCCTGCCACGCTTCTTGTCAACAAACAGCACCTTGCCGCGTTTGCCCTTATCAGCGCCTGTAGTCACCATTACCAAATCATCTTTTTTTAATCGAGTTCTTACCATAGTAACACCTTTTTATAAAACCTCTGGAGCTAAAGAAACTATCTTTAAAAAATTTCTGTCACGCAATTCACGAGCTACTGGGCCAAAAATACGGGAGCCTCGTGGTTCACCTTTAGTATCAATAATAGCAACTGCATTGTCATCAAATCGTATATATGAACCATCAGGACGCCGTACAGGTTTTGTTGTCCGCACAACCACAGCCCTCAGAACTGCCTTGCCGTGAACTTTTTTCCCTGTTGAGTCCTTCAATCCATACGATGGATGTGCATCTTTTACAGCAACAATAATGACATCACCAACAGAAGCGTATCTTCTTTTGGTCCCACCTAATATTTTTATACACTGTACTCTTTTTACACCACTGTTATCAGCAACATCTAACATTGTTTGAACCTGAATCATAGCTCTAACCCTATTTTACCTTTTCAACTATCTTCACTAAACGGTAACGCTTTTCCTTAGACAAAGGCCTTGTTTCTTCTATAAGGACAATATCGCCCACCGAACACTCATTGCGTTCATCATGGCTTTTAACTTTTTTTGTTTTGCGTACAAACTTATGGTATTTTGGATGCATCATCATCCTTTCAATCTCAACAACTACTGTCTTATCCATTTTATTGCTTATTACTTTGCCAACGATCTGTTTTCGGTTTTTACCTTCCATAACTATCTACCACCAAAATTATTTACTTCGTAATGTCCTTTTGCCCAACTCATATTCCCTGAGCAATGTTAAAATTCTTGCAATCTGCTTTTTTAGCTGCATGGTCTTTTTGGGATTTTCAACCCTGCTCACTGTCCTTTTGAATCGCTCTTTCCGTAATTCTTCTTTTGCTTCCTGTAACGTTCTCTGCAATTCATCTATTGTTAATTCATCTAATTTACCCTTCATTGAACAACTCCAGAACTAATTATTATCATGTATTGATATTATCTTGGTTTTAACCGGCAATTTATGTGCTGCCAGTGACAATGCCTCACGGGCAACTACATCATCAATACCAGCCAGTTCAAATAATATTCTTCCCGGCTTGATACGTGCTACAAATCCTTCAGGATTGCCTTTCCCTTTACCCATTCGTGTTTCAGCCGGCTTTTTTGTAAATGGCCTATCCGGAAATATTCTAATCCACAGTTTACCACCTCGCTTAACCTTACGGCTTATAGCGATACGAGCTGCTTCAATCTGACGCGAGTTGATCTCACCGCATTCAAGTGATTTTAACGCATACTCGCCAAAATGAATAGTGGATCCACGAACTGCCTTTCCTTTCATGCGTCCACGATGAACTTTTCTATACCGTGTTCTGTTGGGCATTAACATTGTTGTGCACCTTTATTCAATTATTGTGATTTTTTTCGTAATGAAAACTTTTCTTCTTCCTGCTCTTTAGCATTCGAAAGAACATCGCCATTATATATCCACACCTTAATTCCTATAAGCCCAAATGTTGTGAGAGCTTCAGCAAATCCATAATCAATATCTGCCCGTAATGTATGTAATGGGATTCTCCCTTCTTTATAGGCTTCTTCCCTGGCCATTTCTGCACCATTCAACCGCCCAGAAATATTCACCTTAATCCCTAATGCACCACTCCGCATTGCTCCAGTTATTGCTTGCTTGATAGCTCTTCTATATGGAAAACGATTCTCAATCTGCGAAGCAATCTGCTCTGCTACAAGCTTTGCAACACGTTCTGGCTTTTTAACTTCCTGAACATATATGTTTACATTTTTCTGAACTTTCTTCTGTAATTCTTCTTTTAAATTTTCTATATCAACACCCTTACGGCCAATAAGCAATCCAGGCCTTGCGGTATGAATATACACATTGATCCTGTCAGGAAACCGCTCAATGCCAACCTTTGCAATCCCTGCATTTTTAAATTTATTCATTATATACTTTCGTATTTTGATGTCTTCATGGAGATTTTTTCGGTACTCATCCTTTTCAGCAAACCATACCGAATCCCATGTTCGGATAATTCCTACTCTCAGTCCTGTTGGATTAACTTTCTGTCCCATTATTACACCTTTTACTGATTAATTTTCATCAGATAAAATTATTTCAATTGTACTTGTTCTTTTACGTATACGGGATGCCCGTCCACGTGCACGAGGCCTGAACCGTTTCATTGTGGGGCCCTCGTCCACAACAACCTTCTTGATATATAAATTATTTTCCCGCACCTCTGGATTGCTATATTTAGCGTTGGCCGCTGCAGAATATAGCGTTTTCATGATAACCTTTGATGCTTTCCGAGGTATCGCTTTTAAAATATCAATGGCTTCAGGAAAAGAAAAACCCCGTATTTCATCAGCAACCAAGCGTGCCTTACTGGCAGAAATCCTGTTATATCGTGACAATGCCCTTGTTTCCATTTACTTGCCCCTCTTCGCTACCTTATCATCTTTGCCTGCATGGCCCCTGAATGTCCTGGTGGGTGCAAATTCACCCAATTTATGCCCTACCATGTTTTCGGTTACATATACGGGAATAAAATTCTTCCCATTATGAACCATAATAGTATGGCCAATCATCTCCGGGAATATAGTAGATCTTCTTGACCATGTTTTAATGGCTTTCTTGGTGTTTGTTGAGTTCATTTCCTCAATTTTCTTAAATAACTTTATATCAACATACGGTCCTTTTTTCAGTGAACGAGCCATAGCAATTACTTCCTTCGTTTAATAATCATTTTGTCGCTGTATTTCTTCTTCTTCCTGGTCTTGTAGCCTTTGGTAGGCTTGCCAGTTGGAGAACAGGGGTGTCTTCCTCCTGAAGATTTACCTTCACCACCACCAAGTGGATGGTCAACCGGGTTCATTGCAACACCTCTAACCTTTGGCCGTCTGCCTAACCAACGGCTTCTTCCTGCTTTGCCAATATCTACATTAACATGGTCTTTATTGCTTACCTCACCTATAGTTGCAAAGCATTCACAGTGAATTTTTCTAATCTCACCTGAAGGCAATTTAATCAGGCAATAATCGCCTTCCTTTGCTGTGATAACAGCGCTGGCACCTGCTGAACGCACCAGCTGTCCACCTTTACCTTTATGCAACTCAATATTATAAATATTTGTGCCATCCGGTATATTTTTTAAAGGCATTGCATTGCCTGGTTTAACTTCAACGTTTTCGCCTGAAATTATCGTATCGCCAACCTTAACTGAATCAGGTGCAACGATATATCGTTTCTCCCCGTCTTTATAAACTATCAAAGCAATATTTGCACTTCTATTTGGATCATATTCTATAGAAGCAACCTTGCCTTCAATATTATATTTATTGCGCTTGAAATCAATAATTCTATAGCGGCGTTTATGCCCACCACCTTTTCTCCTGACCGAAACCTGACCCTTGAATCCCCTACCTGCGTAGCTTTTCTTTCCCCTTGTAAGCGACTTCAACGGTTCATCAGTGGTAATTTCACTGAAATCCAGCACCGTCTGATATCGTAATGTTGGTGTTAATGGCCGATACTTTTTCAAACCCATTGTCGTTACCTTTATCGCTATAGTAAAAATTTCTTATTTTGTTTCAAAAACTTCGATTTTATCGCCTTCTTTCAAGGTCACTATCGCTTTTTTCCAGGATGCGGTATATCCATAGTTATACCGAACTCTTTTTCGCTTGCCCCGTACAATCATAACATTAACTTTTACTGGTGTAACACCAAAAATACTGTTTATAGCCTTTTCTATCATATCCTTATTTGCTTTCTTGTGCACTCTAAACACGTACTTGTTTTGTTTTGCCAATTCAGTTGCCTTTTCTGTAATAACAGGGCGTATGATGATATCATTAACATCCATAATTACTCACCTTTTGCATACTTCGAATTAATAATTTTTGCAGCACTCTCGGTTATGATAACTGTCTGAGTATAGAATATATCCCTGCTTGATAACCGTTTCACGTTATTATACACAAACCACGGAATATTTCGTATTGCCCTCTTGAGCATTGTATCTTCACTATCAGTAATCAGTACACCTTTTTTAACGTTAAGCTTTTTGGCAATTGAAGCGATATCCTTAGTTTTACCACTTTTTACTGAAAAATCTTCAACAACCTTAACCGCTCCTTCTTTATACTTCAACGATAATAATGAACGATACGCTTCCTGCTTAATGCCCTTAGGCAACTCAATGCGATAATTACGCGGATGTGGCCCAAATACAACGCCACCACCTTTCCACTGTGGAGCACGAATAGACCCCTGGCGGGCTCTACCTGTGCCTTTCTGTCTCCATGGCTTTGCTCCACCACCCGATACATCAGAACGCTCTCGGGTATCATGTGTTCCCTGACGTAAATTGGCATTTGCAGCCTTGATTAATTCATATATCAAAACATCATTAATCTTTGCATTAAAGATGGTTTCATTCAATTCAATCTGCCCTTTAACTTTTCCTTCAACTGTATACACATCAACAACCATAATAACCCTGCCTATTTGCTTTGTACTGTAATAATTGAATTAACGGTACCAGGGACAGCACCGGATATTAACACCAAGTTCTTATCTTTGATTATCTTAACTATCTTTAAATTCTTGACCGTTATTGTTTTGCCACCATGTCTTCCTGGTAACTTTTTCCCCTTCCATACTTCAGCTGGAAATGTATTTGCCCCTATAGAACCTGGTGCCCTGTGAAAGTTTGAACCATGCGTTTCCCTTCCACCATGGAACCCATGTCTTTTAATAACACCAGCAAATCCTTTCCCCTTGGAAATACCAGTAACATCAACCACCTGGTTTTCAGAGAATATATCACATGTTATAACACTCCCTTCCTGGAGGCTCTCATCAAAATTTTCAACTTCCTTGAACACTTTCAGTAAAGGGAGATTCTTCTTTTTCAAATCCTGTAATATTGGTTTTGTCAAACGATGAGCTTTTGCTTCTCCAAATCCCAGCTTCAATGCATTATATCCGTCCTTTTCAACGGTCTTCTTCTGTACTACTACGCACGGACCAAGCTCACACACTGTGACGGGAACAACCGTCCCATCGTCCAAAAACATCTGACTCATCCCTATCTTTTTGCCAATTAAAGCCTTTTTCATTTTCCTATCCCATGCATCGATTATAAGACTGTCACACTCTTTACAAAGAGCTCTCTAACAAACTTCCATAAAAGATGAAGTAATTATGATTTTATATCTACAGAAACACCAGCAGGCAATTCTAACTTCATAAGCGCTTCAACTGTATCGGAGTTAGGATCGATGATATCGATCAGACGCTTATGAGTCCGTATTTCAAACTGCTCACGCGACTTTTTGTTAACATGAGGGGACCGTAAAACGCAAAATTTTTCAATTCGCGTTGGTAGCGGAATTGGACCAGCAACTTTTGCACCACTCCTGTTAGTTGTCGCAACTATTTTAGCTGCCGATTGATCTAATAAATATGGATCAAATGATCTCAGTTTTACTCTAATTCGTTGTCCCGTAAGCTTTGCCACTGTAACACCCTTTTTTCATACAAATATCAAATTATACTATTCACTTACCACAAGATCGCATATAACAATCTTCTTAATGATTAATTTTTCAGTTATATTGTAAATAGTTGTCAGGTTGATATACACCAGCCTGACAACTATTAAAATTGCAAATTAGTAATCGATAAATTATTTATTCTAATATTTTAGCAACTACACCAGCTCCAACAGTCCTTCCACCTTCTCGTATTGCAAACCGAAGTGTCTCTTCCATAGCAACTGGAGTGATAAGCTCTACTATCATCTTAATATTGTCACCCGGCATAACCATTTCTACACCTTCAGGTAACTGAATAATGCCAGTAACATCAGTGGTTCTAAAATAGAACTGTGGGCGATAGTTACTGAAGAATGGAGTATGGCGGCCACCTTCTTCTTTTGACAATACGTATACTTCAGCTTCAAATTTCTTATGCGGAGTAATTGAACCTGGTTTGGCTAATACCTGTCCTCGCTCAACTTCATCCTTGCCTGTACCACGGAGGAGACATCCAACGTTGTCACCTGCAATACCTTCATCAAGGATCTTGCGGAACATCTCAACACCGGTCACTACAGTCTTTTTGGTTTCACCAAAACCAACTATTTCAACTTCATCTCCAGTCCTTACAATACCACGCTCAATCCTACCAGTAACAACAGTACCACGTCCAGTAATTGAAAATACGTCTTCAATAGGCATAAGGAATGGTTTATCCTTGTCTCGCTGTGGCTCAGGTACATAGGTATCAAGAGTTTCGGCTAATTTAATAATTGGGCCACATGCTTCACACTCTTTCTTCCCGCAGCCACACTGCATGGCTTTCAATGCAGAACCCGGAATAATTGGGATTGTGTCACCAGGGAATTCATATTTATTGAGCAGGTCCCTGATTTCCATCTCAACTAACTCAACAAGCTCATCCCTGTCAGCCGGATCAAGCATGTCAACTTTATTGAGAAAAACAATGATATAGGGAACGTTAACCTGGCGGGCCAGAAGAACGTGCTCTTTTGTCTGGGGCATTGGACCATCAGTTGCTGCAACAACCAGAATAGCAGCATCCATCTGAGCAGCACCGGTAATCATGTTTTTGATATAGTCAGCATGGCCAGGGCAGTCAACATGAGCATAATGCCGGTTAGGTGTCTCATATTCCTGATGTGAGGTTGCAATCGTTATACCTCGTGCTTTTTCTTCGGGAGCATTGTCTATCTGATCAAATTCGACAGGCTTATTATTCCCACCATATGCAGCTGCAAGAACCTTTGTAATTGCAGAAGTTAATGTGGTTTTACCATGGTCAATATGTCCTATTGTACCAACATTGACATGTGGTTTTGAACGATCAAATTTTGCCTTTGCCATTTGTTATCTCCTTGTTAAAAATAATAAATTTCATTATATCACACAGATACAACTATACAATACAAACGCAATAAAATGCATAAAGATTAATCACTCTATAATCATTAGAAAGTATTACGTTTAGATAACACAAACTTCCACATCATCTATTTTGGTGCATAACAGTGGAAGTGTGTGAATTAAAAAAATATATGCTTTATCTGTCAACTAATTTATTGCGTAATTTATAAAATATCAAATATTTTTTTATAAAAATTAAAATTAATTTTTTACAATCATTATATACTACACCGGCCGATAGTAACTGCCAAGAACCTTTTCCATTACAGCCTGCGGGACAACTTCATAATGGCTAAACTGCAATGTATGCGATGCCCTCCCCTGACTTAAAGAACGAACAGCAGTTGCATACCCAAATGCTTCAGCAAGTGGAACATACGCATCTATTACCTTTAGCATACCTCGGATATCAATATGTTCAATTTTTCCACGACGTGAATTGATGTCATTGATTATGTCGCCCATATATTCATCTGGCACCACAACTTCAAGCTTCATAATCGGCTCAAGCAACATGGGGCAGGCTTTTTTTGCAGCATCCCTGAAAGCCATTGTTGCAGCAATCCGGTATGCATGGTCAACCGAAGCATCCTCACGGTACTTTGCCTCCTCAAGTACAACCCGTATCTTAGTCATCTCGTATCCAGCTATTACCCCGGAACTTAGCGCATCACGGCAACCCATCTCCACTGCTTTTATGCAATTTTCCGGTAACACGGTGGAATCCACATTTGTGACAAATTCAAAGGAACTATCGCACTGGCTTACCTCAAGTATCACATGGCCATACTGCATTTTACCAGCAATGTCTTTTTCAAATACCCCTTCGGACTGTGCTCGTGCTGTAACTGTTTCTTTGTAAGCCACTTGAGGCTTACCAACATTGACAAGCACATTGAACTCACGCTGTAGCCTATCAACAATAATTTCTAAATGCAATTCACCCATCCCTGAAATGATCGTTTGCCCGCTTTCCTCATCAATTTTGACAAAAAATGTTGGGTCTTCTTCTTCTAACCGTTTTAGCACTGTATGTAATTTCTCTAAGTCGGCCCTGGTTTTAGGCTCAACAGCACGGGCTATCACCGGTTCCGGGAAATCCATCTTTTCCAGAAGTATTGGTGCATCAACAGATGTAATCGTATCACCTGTCTGAGCAAACCGCAAACCAACAAGCGCAGCAATATCCCCCGTATATATTTCCTTTATATCTTCCCTGTCATTAGCATGCATTCTCAGAATTCGCCCAATGCGTTCCTTCTTTTGCTTGTTGACATTAAGAACAGTGTCACCAGCTGCTAAGTGCCCTGAGTAAACTCTGATATAACATAGCTTACCTACGTAAGGGTCACTTGCTATTTTAAACACCAGGGCGCAGAATGGTTCCTTGTCATCTGGATGGCGCTCCATGATTTTATCTTCATGATGTGCATCATGACCCTTAATAGACGGAATGTCTTTAGGCGAAGGCAGATAATCGATGATGGCATCAATTAAAGGCTGTACACCTTTATTCTTTAACGCACTCCCACAAAAAACCGGAAACAATGCTGTTTTCAACGTTGCATTGCGTATAGCCCGTTTCAACTCAGTTTCTGTTATTTCCACACCTTCTAAATATTTTTCCAGCATTTCCTCATCGTATTCTGCAACCAATTCAATCAGGTGTTCACGGTAATACAATGCTTCATCATGGTATTCTTCAGGTATTGGAACAACGTCATAATGCTCACCCAGCTGATCAGTCCACACCAGTGCCTTCATCTGCACTACATCAAGAACACCTTTGAAGCTATCTTCCCTGCCATACGGAATTTGAAGAGGCAGCGGGACCGAATACAACCGTTCCTTTATCATGGCAAGACAGTTTTCAAAATCAGCCCCCACCCTGTCCATTTTATTTACAAAACATATGCGGGGTACGTTATAGTGAGTGGCCTGCCGCCATACCGTTTCACTTTGCGGCTCCACTCCGGCAACGGCATCAAATACGGCGATAGCTCCGTCTAAAACTCTCAGGCTTCGTTCCACCTCAACGGTAAAATCAACATGACCAGGCGTATCAATAATATTAATACGGGTATTTTTCCAGTAGGTTGTAGTAGCAGCAGCCGTAATGGTAATGCCACGCTCCTTTTCCTGAATCATCCAGTCCATCTCTGCAGTCCCATCATGAACTTCGCCAATTTTATAGGTTTTGCCGGTATAATAGAGTATACGCTCGGTTAATGTGGTTTTACCCGCATCAATGTGAGCCATTATGCCAATATTTCGTGTCCTATGTAATGGTAGTTCTCTTCCCATAATACCTGATAACAAACATAAGTATTTATAATAAAGCATCAAATACCAGGGGGATACCCTGGTATTTTATATTTGATAGCTTTTTAAACAACAACTAATAGTATAATTACCACTTATAATGTGCAAATGCCTTGTTAGCCTCTGCCATCTTGTGGGTATCTTCTTTTTTCTTTATGGATGCTCCGGTGTTATTATATGCATCCAGAAGTTCTCCTGCTAATTTCTGAAACATGGTTTTTTCATTTCTGCTGCGGGCATTGTTAATAAGCCACCGGATAGCCAGTGCCTGGCGCCTTTCAGGCCTTATTTCAACAGGTACCTGATAGGTTGCACCACCAACCCTCCGCGACTTAACTTCCACAAGAGGCTTTACATTCTCAAGTGAAGTGATAAATACATCAATTGGGTCTTTCTGAGTCCGCTCGCCAATGAGTTCCAATGCTTTATAAAAAGCTTGTTCAGCAACTCCCTTTTTTCCCTTCAACATCATGCAATTAATAAACTTTGAAACTACTATATTGCCGTATTTTGGATCCGGTAAAATTGTCCGTTTTGCTGGTCTGCGCCTTCGTGCCATTATTAAACCTCACTATACCAATTAATTATTACATTATGCTTTTGGCCGCTTAGTGCCATATTTTGATCTGCCTTTTTTGCGGTCATTAACGCCTAAAGAATCCAATGTCCCGCGTACTATATGGTACCTGACACCTGGCAGGTCTTTTACCCTTCCACCTCTTACTAATACAGCAGAGTGTTCCTGCAGATTATGGCCTATACCCGGAATATATGCTGTTACTTCTATTCCATTGGTCAACCTTACACGGGCAACCTTACGTAATGCTGAATTAGGTTTTTTTGGCGTAACAGTCATTACTCGTGTGCATACTCCTCTTTTCTGGGGGCAACTTTTCAGCGCCGGAGATTTTGATTTCTTAACCTTTTCAGATCTCCCTTTCCTTATTAACTGATTGATTGTAGGCATCCTGTCTCCTCACTACATTTATTAAATATTATAACAATATATTATATAGATTAATCACTTTCAAAATTTTAGTTGAAAGTGATTAATCAAATTTACCTGTAGAATTGTCAAGAAATTTTACTTCTCAGCAGGGATTTCCTCCTCTGCTTCCTTCGCAACACCATCAAGGTCACCCTTAACTTTCTGATATACGGTAACCTTATTGTATTCACGCACACCGGTACCTGCCGGAATCAAATGGCCAATGATTACATTTTCCTTTAATCCACGTAATCTATCAATCTTCCCTTTAATTGCTGCTTCAGTTAACACACGTGTTGTTTCCTGGAAAGATGCAGCAGATATAAACGATTCAGTATTAAGAGCTGATTTTGTTATACCCATTAATACCGGTTTTGCAGAAGCTGCCTTGCCACCTTCTTTTTCAACACGCATATTTTCATCGTCAAATTCAAATTTATCAACTATCTGGTCTACAACAAAGCTTGTATCACCCGGATCTTCTATGATAACTTTTCGCAGCATCTGGCGCACAATGATCTCTATGTGCTTATCATTTATCTGAACACCCTGCAACCTATAAACTTCCTGTATCTCATTCACAAGGAATTTTTCAAGTTCCCGCGGCCCTTTAATATCAAGAATATCATGTGGGTCAATTGGGCCATCATCAATTTTATCACCCTTATTGATCCAGTCGCCATCCTGAACCCGTAAATACTTGGAAGCAGGGATCTGATATTCTCTGACCTCACCATCGTCGCCAGTAACAATTATCTTGCGTTTATTCTTAACGGTATCACCAATTTTAACACGCCCGTCAATCTCGGATATGGTTGCCTTGTCCTTTGGAGTACGTGCTTCAAACAGTTCCGCAACGCGTGGCAAGCCACCTGTAATATCTTTTGTTTTCTCCACTTCTTTTGGAATTTTTGCCAACACCATACCAGCTTTTACTGTCTGCCCATCATCAACAAAAAGGTGAGCACCCTTTGGCAACAGATAGTTGAATGTTTCATCAGCAGATGAAACCTCTATGGCTGGCTGTAACTTTTCAGTCTTTGCCTCAACAATTATACGCTTGAGCTGATTTGTCTGAGGATCTATCTCCTCACGGATACTCTTATTGATTTCAATATCAATAAATTTCACCTTACCATTTATTTCTGTTAATATTGGTTCAAACCATGGATCAAATTTCACCAGCACATCAGTTTTTCCTGTCTGTGGGTTTACATGATAAAATTTATCTGGTTTCAGATAAATGGCAGAACCTATATTAACAGGTATCATATTAGGCTCACCAAGGATATATACCTTTGATTTTTCAAGTTTAACCACACCTGATTTTGTTGTGACTGCAAATGAACCATCAGATTTTTTTACAATTGGAGTACCACTATACACTCTGTCACCATCATGTACCAGAATTTCGCCACTTTTTACAGGGACCTCTTCTAGTAAACGTTGTATAACTATATATCCACGTCGTACGGATATGGTTTTCTTCTCACCTTCATCCTCAGTCTTTACTGTTTTGAAAGTAGTTTCCTTTACATAGACGGGGTAATTAAAACTGATTTCACTTTCTTCAACCACATGGGAAGCTGTCCCACCAATGTGGAATGTACGCATGGTTAACTGTGTTCCTGGCTGTCCAATAGATTGTGCCGCAATAATTCCTACTGCCTCTCCTATATCAACCATACGTGCAGTAGCTAAATTCCTGCCATAACAGCGGGCACAAACACCATGCCGTGCTTCACACGTTAACACCGATCTGATTGTTATGCGGTCAAGGCCCAATTCATCTATCTTTTCTGCTATTTCCTCAGTAATTAATTCACCATTTTTGCAAATAATTTCATTGGTAACCGGGTGATATAGATCATACAGCAGTGTTCTACCCAATACCCTGGCACCAATAGATTCCACAACTTCATCACCTTCTTTTAATGCGCCAACATCAATTCCTACCGAGGTGCCACAATCATCCATTGTTATAACAACATCCTGGGCTATATCAACAAGCCTTCGTGTTAAATAGCCCGCATCAGCAGTTTTTAATGCAGTATCTGCCAACCCTTTTCGTGCACCATTAGTTGAGATAAAATACTCAAGTACTGTAAGGCCTTCTTTAAAGTTTGACTTGATAGGTACATCAATAATCTCACCGCTTGGTTTTGCCATAAGGCCACGCATACCTGCTAGCTGCCGTATCTGCTGCTTACTTCCTCGTGCCCCGGACTGTGCCATAATATAGATTGGATTAAATCCATCAGCATCCTGTGCCATTGTATTGAACATGACTTCGGTAACATCTTCATTGGTTTTTGTCCAGAGGTCAATAACACGGTTATATCGCTCTTCATTGGTTATATATCCATTACGGTATTCATTCTCAATCTTTTCCAGCATCTCATTTGATTTTTTAATTAGCCCATCTTTCAAAGGAGGAACTTTTACATCGCTTGTTGAGATAGTTGGACCAAAATATGTTGCATATTTATAACCCAACTCTTTGATATCATCTAATACCTTTACCGTTGCAGTTGGGCCAAACTCTCTGAAAATTTTAGAAATAATTTTTGAGAGTTCCTTATCATTAACAGTATAGTTTACAAAAGGATAGCCTGCTGGAAGCTTCTCATTAAAAATCAATCGGCCTGGTGTTGTTTCAATAAATTCACCATCCATCAGATATTTAATCTTTGTTCTGTACTTAATTTGCTTGAATTCCAGTGCGTATAATACTTCATCCATTGAGCCAAAATATGGCAAATGCTCTGTTTCGCTTCTCAATTCAGAGGTTAAGTAATATATCCCCAAAACAATATCCTGAGTTGGCGTTACGATAGGTTGCCCATTGGCAGGGTTAAGCAAATTGTTTGCCGAAAGCATTAATGTCCAGCATTCTATCTGTGCCCGGGGCGATAGTGGTACGTGAACAGCCATCTGGTCGCCATCAAAGTCTGCATTGTATGCATGGCATACTAATGGATGGAGCTTAATAGCTTTCCCTTCTACGAGTACTGGTTCAAACGCCTGAATTCCCAGCCGGTGCAGCGTAGGAGCACGGTTTAACAGTACCGGATGCTCGGCAATAACCTCTTCTAAAACTTCCCATACTTCAGGCCTTTCATTTTCCACCATCTTTTTAGCAGATTTGATATTCTGCACAAACCCTTTATCCACCAGCCGCTTCATGATAAATGGCTTAAATAATTCCACAGCCATTTTCTTTGGCAAACCACATTGATGGAGCTTAAGTTCAGGGCCAATAACAATAACTGAACGCCCGGAATAATCAACTCGCTTACCTAAAAGGTTCTGTCTAAACCGACCCTGTTTGCCCTTTAACATATCACTGAGCGATTTCAAAGGCCTGTTTGCCTTGCCTTTAACCGCACGCTTGCGTTTGCTGTTATCAAACAGTGCATCCACCGCCTCTTGCAGCATACGTTTTTCATTTCGTACTATAATATCAGGTGCTCTCAGAAGCAGTAATCGTTTTAAGCGGTTATTTCTGTTGATAACACGCCGGTAAAGGTCATTAAGGTCAGATGTTGCAAACCTTCCGCCATCCAGCTGAACCATTGGCCTCAGTTCCGGTGGTATAACCGGAACAACATCAAGTATCATCCACTCAGGACGGTTGCCTGAATCCCTGAAAGCTTCAATCAGTTCAAGTCGTTTAATATCTTTTTTATCTACCTTAAGTTTATCCTGTCCTGCAATCTTGCTGCGTAATTCACGCGCCTCACCATCAAGGTCTATCCTTCTCAGCATCTCCTTGATTGCAGCTGCCCCCATATCTGCTACAAATTCATCGCCATATGTTTCATAATAATGGTTGAAGGTATCTTCATCTATAACATCACCATACTTCAAATCAGAATCAGAAGGATCAATAACAACATATTTTTCATAATACAGGATAGATTTTAACTCATTTACTGTTAAATTAAGCAACAACCCAATGCGTGATGGTACTGAGCGATAATACCATATATGAGCCACTGGGCATGCTAATTCAATATGGCCACCACGTTCACGCCTGACTTTATAATGTGTGACCTCTACTCCACAACGGTCGCATACCACTCCTTTATATCTAATTGACTTAAACTTGCCACAATAACATTCCCATTCTTTTGTTGTTCCAAATATTCTTTCACAAAAAAGGCCATCCCTTTCAGGTTTTAAGGTACGATAGTTAATTGTTTCAGGTTTTTTCACTTCACCATATGACCACTCACGGATCATATCCGGAGAAGCTAATTTTATTTGAATAGAATTGAAATCATTAAAATCTCTCATCGTATTACCTTCTTACCTTCATAAAATTTTTTAAACTTCCAGATTACTCATTTTCAAGCGTTTCAAGCTTGATTTTTCTCTTTGGTTTACTTAAGCCTTCGCTCCATTCAGAGAGATTTATCTCATTGCCATGTTCATCATAAATTCTGACATCCAGTGCAAGGCCCCGCAATTCCTGAACCAGTACATTGAAAGACTCCGGTATTCCAGGAGAAGTGGTGTTAATCCCTTTAACTATCGCCTCATAAATCCGTGCCCGCCCTAACATATCGTCAGATTTTACTGTGAGAAGCTCCTGTAATGTGTATGCAGCACCATATGCTTCAAGTGCCCATACTTCCATCTCACCCAATCGCTGCCCACCAAATTGTGCCTTGCCACCCAATGGCTGTTGTGTCACCAGTGAATATGGGCCTGTTGAACGTGCATGAATCTTATCATCAACCATATGAGCTAATTTCAGCATGTAGATGTAACCAACCATAACCTCACTTTCAAATGGCTCACCCGTCTGGCCACTATACAAGACTGTCTTTGATGTTTCTGGCAGCCCAGCTTTTTTCAAAAGTTCACGTATTTCTTGCTCTTCCGGGCTATCAAAGATGGGGCATTCGGCTATAAATCCTAATTCCTTTGCTGCCCAGCCCAATTCGGTTTCCAGAAGCTGGCCTATATTCATTCGTGATGGTACCGATAGCGGATTTAAAACAATGTCAACCGGTGTCCCATCCGGCAAATATGGCATATCATATGCAGGGACTATCCTTGATATAACACCTTTGTTACCATGGCGACCTGCCATCTTATCGCCAACAGATATCTTCCTTTTTGAAGCAATATACACCTTCACAAGCTCTTCTACGCCTGCAGACAATTCATCGCCGTTATCACGGGAAAAACGCTTCACATCAATGACTATCCCCTCAACGCCATTAGGCACTCTCAGAGAAGTATCACGCACTTCACGCGCTTTTTCACCAAATATAGAATGCAGCAGTTTATATTCAGGTGTAAGATCCTGCTCGCCTTTAGGAGTAACCTTACCAACCAGTATATCTCCAGGTGCAACATAGGCACCCATTCGCACTATACCATTCTCATCAAGGTCCCTGAACGCTTTTTCGCTCAAGTTGGGAATATCACGGGTGATTACTTCCCTTCCAAGTTTAGTCTCTCTGGCTTCTATCTCAAACTGCTCAATATGTAATGATGTATATACATCATCATATACCAATCGTTCAGAAAGCAGTATAGCATCTTCAAAGTTATATCCCATCCATGGCATGAATGCTACCAGGATATTTTTCCCTAACGCCAGTTTCCCATTGTCAGTTGCAGGGCCATCAGCCAGGATATCGCCAGCTTTGACTTTCTGCCCTTTGCGCACAATTGGTTTCTGGTTGAAACAAGTACCCTGATTGGTTCGTTTAAACTTCTGCAGCGTATATTCATCTATCTCGCCACTGGATGTTTTCACCTTGATAACTTTTGCATCTGCATAGATCACTTCGCCGGCATGTTTTGCCTTAACCACAACTCCTGAATCCATGGCAGCAGGGCCTTCCATGCCTGTACCTACAAGTGGGACTTCTTCCGTTAACAGTGGCACCGCCTGCCGCTGCATATTTGAACCCATGAGTGCGCGGTTAGCGTCATCATGTTCCAAAAACGGGATGAGGCATGTTGATACTGAAAATACCTGATCCGGCGATACGTCCATATACTGGATTTCTTCTGGTCGTTTATATGGGAAATCGCCCCGATGACGGCAAGGGATGAGGTTGTCAACAAACTTGCCATTTTCATCTATTTTAGCGTTGGCCTGGGCTATAAAATATTTGTCCTCTTCATCAGCAGTAAGATAAACAACCTTGTCAGTAACCCTGCCATTTTCAACAACCTTATACGGGGTTTCCAGAAAACCATAGTCATTAATGCGTGCATACGTACTCATTGATATGATCAAACCGATATTGGGGCCTTCAGGGGTTTCAATAGGGCACATTCTTCCATAATGTGATGGGTGAACATCGCGCACCTCAAAACCAGCACGCTCTCGTGTCAAACCACCTGGCCCCAGCGCATTAAGCCGCCGTTTATGGGTTAGCTCGGCAAGTGGATTAGTCTGGTCCATAAACTGCGATAGCTGGCTGGAACCAAAGAATTCATTAATTACTGCGGTAATTGGCTTAATACTGATCAGAGCCTGTGGTGTTACCACATCCACATCCTGTATGGTCATGCGTTCCTTAATAACCCGCTCCATACGCTGAAATCCAATTTTTATCTGATTTTGTATAAGCTCACCAACAGGGCGGATTCTTCTGTTCCCTAAATGGTCAATATCATCAACGATATACCCATCAACTTCAGCAATAAGGTTTATTAAATATTTAACTGTATGTACTATATCTTCTTTTCTGAGGTAATCTTCCTTTACCTCTTTCATGTCAAAACCAAATTTCTTATTTATTTTATAACGGCCTACACCCCCTAAACTATATGTTCTGGGATCAAAAAATAATCTATTAAATATCTCACGTGCATTGTCTATATTGGTTGGTTCACCAGGCCGCAGCATCTGATGCAATTTCATTAATGCTTCTTCAGAGCTCTTACAATCATCTTTCTCTAAGGATGTAATAAGATATGCATCATCTTTATTCTTTGGGAACTCAATTACTTCTACAGCTTTTATTTTCTCATCCCGCAATATATCAACATAGTCAATAGTTATTCGCTCACCAGCTTCTAATAATACTTCCCCTGTTTCTGGATTAATAACATCAGAAGCCACCCGCTTATTTTTCAGGGATTCGTAATCTTTTTCTTCACCAAGAGTTATCTTTTTTATATTATAAAAAAGCTTAATTATTTCTTCATTAGTATTATATCCCAATGCTTTAAGAATAATGGTTGCTGGAAATTTCTTCTTCCTGTCAATACGAGCAACTATCAAACCTTTGGCATCCATTTCAAATTCCAGCCACGAACCCCTATCAGGGATTACCCGGGCACTGTACATTCTTTCCACTTCATCCCAGAAAAAGAAAATTCCCGGGGACCTATGCAACTGGTTTACTACAACTCGTTCTGCGCCATTTATAACGAAAGTGCCACTTTCCGTCATTAATGGGATATCGCCCATATACACAGACTGCTCGCGTACCTCCATGGTATCTTTTTTTATGAGCCGTATCGTTGCTTTGAGAGGTGCAGCATACGTAACATCCCGTTCTTTACATTCTTGAACACTATATTTTGGTTCACTTAATTCGTACTCAACAAATTCCAGTTCTATATCATCATTGGGGCTTACAATGGGAAATGTTTCAAGAAACACTGCCTGAAGTCCCTGATTTTTCCTTTTTGAAGGTGCTACATCTTTCTGTAAAAACCATTTAAACGATTCAGTTTGATTTTCGATCAAATTTGGCAATCCAATGCCAGGTTTTATTTTACCAAAACGGACTACTTTTTGTTGTTTTTGCATAGTATACACCTAAAATAAGATTTATTGACAATAAGCCAAAATATGAAGAAAATCGGACAATCGATTAATAATTATTGTAAAAAGATATTGCTCGTTTATTGTTTTGTTCATACTATTTGGGGCACTATTATTGTATACAAAAAACTGAAACCGCCATTCAATTTTGTAAATATCAACAAGAGTAGGTTTGATCGCATCGCAACCAAACCTACTACTGTTTTCAATATACAGTATTACAAGAATCTTTTCAAGATATTTTACTTGTAAAACGTTACTTAATCTCGACAGTTGCTCCAGCTTCTTCAAGCTGTTTTTTAATCTTCTCAGCTTCTTCCTTGGAAACCTTTTCCTTAACTGGTTTTCCACCAGCTTCTACCAGGTCTTTGGCTTCTTTTAAACCTAAACCGGTAATTGCTCTCACTTCCTTGATAACATTAATCTTGTTATCACCAAAACCTGCGAGGATAACATCAAATTCCGTCTTTTCCTCAACCTCTGCAGCTGCTGCACCTGCTGCTGGTGCTGCTGCTACCGCAATGGGTGCTGCTGCTGAAATGCCAAACTTTTCTTCCATTGCTTTTACAAGTTCAGCTGCTTCAACAAGCGTTAAACTACCAATTGCTTCCAACAATTCCTGTACTGATAACTTTGCCATTATGTTACTCCTTATACTTAGTGAATCTTGAAGTTAATACGAACTTTAGTCGTAAAAACCTATAAGGGTAACCAATACTAATAAGCTGCTTATCACATCTTTACTCAGTATCATTTACCCTTGTATATAATTGCTGCATTAATGATTTATGCGTTTTTCTCTGCAACCAACTTTATACCGCGTGCCAACGATGCCATAATCTGATTGATAGCTATAGCAGTACCTGATGCAGGACCATTAATCAGTGACATTACCTGTGCTAGCAATACTTCTTTTGACGGTAGATCAGCAATGCGTTGTACATCTTTTGGTGAATATACAACGTTGTCCATTATAGCGACACTATACTGGAACTTATCCTGCTCTTTCTGGAAATCTTTTAAAACCTTTGCAACTTCACTTACTTCTTTATCTACAAAAACTACGCCAATTGGCCCAACAAGATATTGATCAATCTGTGGATATCCACAATCTTTCAGTGCTTTCCTGAATAAAGTATTTTTAACAACCTTATACTCTGCTCCCTTATCACGCAAAATCTTGCGAAGCTGATATAGGTCCTTAACTTTTATGCCTGAATAATTAGTTAATATAACATTCTTTTTAGAAGCTAATTTTTCCTTTAGCTCATTAACAAAATCTACCTTATATTGCTTAACCATTACCGTTCTATCCCCTTATAATTAATTTTAATTCCCGGCCCCATTGTTGAGCACACATGAAAAGAACGAATATAGTTACCTTTTGCATCAGAAGGCTTATCTTTAACAACCTGGCTATAAAATGCTTTGATATTTTCAGCTAATTTCTGTGGTTCAAAAGAAAGTTTTCCTACTCCTAAATGAATAACTCCTGTTTTATCAGCCTTATACTCTACTCTACCACCTTTTAATTCCTTAACAGCAGTTTTCACATCATCGGTTACTGTACCTGATTTTGGTTTTGGCATAAGCCCTCTTTTCCCAAGAATCGGGCCTAATTTACCAACCTCTTTCATCATGTCAGGTGTGGCAATGACAGCCTGAAAATCAAGCCAGCCATTTTTAATTTTTTCGATAGCATCTTCAGCCCCAACAAAATCAGCCCCTGCATCTAAAGCTTCCTTTTGTTTGTCGCCCTTACAAATTACAAGTACCTTGATATCCTTACCTGTACCATGCGGCAACACTACCGAACCACGCACATTCTGGTAGCTTTTATGAATGACCTTCACCGATACTTCAACAGTCTCATCAAATTTTGCAAAAGCCAACTCTTTCATCATCCCCAGAGCTTCCTCAAGCGGATAGAGTTTGCTTTTATCTATTTTTGCCCGTGCGTCTGTTATTCTTTTTCCTCTCTTCATATACAACCCCAAAAGATCCAAAATTTCAAAGTGAAAATAATTAGTCAACCACCTCTACTCCCATAGAGCGTGCGGTACCAGCAATAATTTTCTTGGCAGCTTCAACATCATGCGCGTTGAGATCCGGCATTTTTAATTTTGCTATCTCTTCAAGCTGAGTCTGAGTAATTTTACCAACCTTTGTTTTGTTAGGCTCACTTGAGCCTTTTTCAAGCTTTAAAGCCTTTTTAATGAGAACAGCAGCAGGCGGAGTTTTAATGATAAATGTGTATGTCCTGTCTTCATACACTGTAATAATAACAGGCAATATTGTCCCCTGCTGATCCTTTGTTCTTTCATTGAACGCTTTACAAAACTCCATTATATTAAGGCCATGCTGTCCTAAAGCAGGACCAACTGGTGGTGCAGGATTGGCCTGACCGCCAGGGATTTGCAACTTAATCTGAGTTACTATTTTTTTCTTTTTTGGAGCCATCGTATTCAACCCTATAAAACAAAATTTTAAAATTAAATCTTACCAACCTGAACAAAATCCAATTCAACAGGAGTCCCCCTGCCAAATATCTCAACTTTAACACGCAATCGCCCTTTATCAGGATACACCTCTTCAATAACACCGGTGAATTCTTTAAACGGGCCGTCAATGACCTTCACATGCTCGCCAACAGAAAAATCCATCACAACTGTAACTTTATCCCTGGTGGTGACTTCACCCATTTTATTGAAAAGGCTGTCAACTTCCTTTTCAGATAGCGGTCTTGGTTTTTCAGTGCCAAAAGAACCAACAAAATTAGTAACCCCTGGTATACTCTTGATTGCCATCCATGTTTCATCATCAAGAACCATTTCAACAAGAACATACCCGGGAAAAATCTTTTTTGGTTTTACAACCTTTTTGCCATCCTTTACTGAATGTTCTTCAACAGTTGGAATCTTAACCTGAAATATTTTATCGCCTAAGTTAAGATTCTGAACCTTTTTTTCCAGTGCCAATTTGACTTTATTCTCATGGCCGGAATATGTATGTATTACATACCACCCTTTTGTCATAGCTATTGCATCACCAGAGATACTATTTTCATCAAAGCAGCATCAACAAGCCATAGAAACAACGCAGTGATAATAACCGTTATAACAACAACCATTGTCAAAGCGCTCACCTCATCCCTTTCAGGCCAGGAAACTTTTTTAAGCTCGTCTCTGGATTCCTTAACAAATTGTACTGTTTTATTGAACACGTTAAGCACCTTATGCTTTAGTTTCTTTGTGCACTGTATGCTTATTACAATGCTTGCAGTATTTCATTACTTCAAGCTTACCAGTTTGCTTTTTCTTGTCTTTTTTAGTTGCATAATTGCGATTTTTGCAATCTTTACATGACAATAGAACTACTTCACGCATAATGATATCCTATTATTAATAATAGTTTTTGTAAGTGTATTGAATTTTAACAGTTTTTTAGCGTTTGTATGCAATTTTATAGATACGAAAGCACGCTATAAATATAGCACACCACGTCAAGTAATTAATTACCTGAATCAAAAAAAAATAAAATTTTTTAACAAAAAATTAATAATGAGCCCACGACCAGAATCGAACTGGTGACCTTTTGCTTACCATGCAAATGCTCTGCCGACTGAGCTACGTGGGCTTGTCTGAAATATACAATATATACAAATATACAATTTTGATAAAATATTCCTAAAAAAAGGCATTATTTGTCAAGATTTTTTACAATTATTTTGATTCGTCCTGGCTTTGGAAAAACTGCAGTAATTTTTGAGCTAAAACCATACCCTGATCAATGAATTCGGGACCGTAATCCATACCTGTTTTAGATCTGAAGGTATGGCGTATAGTATTGATATGTGCAACCCCTTTGGGAAAATGAGCTATAATATCCTGTATTGAAATATTCATTGTTGCAATCATGTCCCATATTGTGTATATGAAGTTATCCGGCCCCCACCTGAACTTATCAGCATCATATAGTGCATTTGATAGTAACATGATATCGCTGTTATCCACTGTCTGGTATTCCTTAAATGCTTCATGATTGAGTATGGCAAAACTTATAGCATCGATATCACTCTTTGGCAGAAAACATGACAGATGTGCCTGTACATACTGGGCAGCTTTAGCCGGGTGGTCTTTTTTTTCGCGGTAATAATCGTGCAGGAAACCCGCAATGAGTGCCAGCATTGCAAGATGGATTGATTGGCTGGAAATGCCCTTTTCCTTAAGAACTATCGCCGCCGATTCAATTGCCACTTTTTCTGCATGATAGTAGCTATGCCCTAACGCTGTCCCCTTTTCACGCATGCATCCTGCACAATAGGCAACGATTGATGAAACTGTTGAAATTTTTTTAGCAATAGCTAAATACCAGTAACTATCGGCATAAAACTTTGGGACAGGCAGCGTTACAGCAAAGGTCTTAACAAACTGCCTTCCCTTGCTGATTACATCCTGTTGCATGCGTTCCCTTTTATGGCAGCTAAGCGTTTATTTTAAGCACACATCTTCCTGTGAAACGACTTTATTAAGCGGATATTCTATTATACCATCAGCTCCAGCATTAATAAGTTTAGGGATAAGGTCGCGCACTACCGATTCCTGAATAACGCTTTCCACCGAAAACCACGTTGCATTATACAGTTTTGATACTGTAGGTGATGTTAAGCTTGGTATTAGCTTTATGACGTCAGCCAGCTTATCTTCAGGGACGTTCATTTTAATGCCAACAAGGTTATTGGCATTCAATGCGCCACGTAAAAGCAGTGCAATCTGTTTTATCTTTGCACGCTTGGTTGAATCTTTCATGCTCTGTTTATTGGCAATAAGCTTGGTATTGGTTTCAAGTAACGTGTATATAATTTTTAGGCCATGAGCCTTTATTGTAGAACCCGTTTCAGTAACCTCAACGATAGCATCCACCAAGCCCTCAACAACTTTTGCTTCGGTAGCACCCCATGAAAATTCAACCTTAACAGGAATATTGCGGTCACTGAAATATTTTCTGGTGAAGTTAACAAGCTCGGTTGATATGGTTTTGCCTGCACAATCTTCCAATGTTTTAATGGGCGAATCATTGGGTACAGCTAAAACCCATTTTGCCTTCTGGGTGCTAACCTTGGAATAAATAAGGTCAGATATTATCTCAACATCAGACTCATTTTCTAAAATCCAGTCAAGGCCGGTAAGACCAACATCAAGCACACCGCTTTCCACATATTTTGACATCTCCTGTGCACGTACAAGAGAACAGCTAATTTCAGGATCATCAATGCTGGGAAAATAATTTCGTGATGATACCGATATTGAAAAGCCAGCTCGTTTAAATAGCTCTATTGTTGCACTTTCTAAACTACCTTTGGGAATTCCTAACTTAATAAGGCTCATTTTTTAGCTCCGTACTTATCTTCAGGATTAAAGATTTTAATACCATCTATTTTTAGATTTTCACCTTCAACTACCCTGTAAAAGCAGCTGCGATAGCCGGTATGGCATGCAGCATCGCCTATCTGATTAATTTTAAGCAACACACAATCGTTATCACAGTCAATACGTATTTCTTTTACTTCCTGCACATTGCCGGAAGATTCGCCTTTTTTCCATAGTTCTTTTCGTGACCTGCTCCAGTAATGGACTATGCCTGTTTTCAATGTCAGTTCAAATGCCTCTTTGTTCATGAATGCAACCATTAAAATTTCACCGGTTTTATAATCCTGTGCCACTGCCGGGACTAACCCGTCCAACTTGGTAAAATCAAGCTCAATCATTGTTGTATCCTCTTTACATAAAAAAATTAATGCTATGAACTATCGCCCAAAAAATAAAAAAAATAAGTTAAAATTTATATATACAACATTATCATTTGTATGCGATAGTGTATTAATATCACAGTGAAGCTTAAAAATCATTAAAATGTAATCATAAAATAGTAAAATTCTATTGACAAATGTTTTTTTGAAATATCACGAGTATTTATTCCTTACAATGATGTAGCGCTATACTTATACTATTCCACAGTGTTATGTGGGAGTAACTTTGATATTTTTTGTGCGAGGGTTTCAATGGATTATTCTAAAACCGTTAATCTTCCTGCATCTGATTTTCCCATGAAGGCAAATCTTCCTTCACGTGAGCCTCAGATATTGCAGAAATGGGAAAAAGAGGATATATACACACTGATCCAGAAGTCCCGTGAGGGAAATGAATTATACATTTTACATGATGGCCCACCGTATGCCAATGGACACATACACCTGGGGCATGCCTTAAACAAGATTCTCAAAGACATCATTGTAAAACACAAAACAATGTGCGGGTTTAAAGCCCCATTTGTGCCCGGATGGGATTGCCATGGATTGCCAATTGAACTGCAGGTAACAAAAGAGTTAGGCGAAAAAGCTAAAAATCTTCCAAAACAGGAAGTCCGCAAGCTGTGCAGGGACTATGCTCAGAAATTTATTGATATTCAAAGGGAAGAATTTAAACGCTTAGGAGTGTTTGGCGAGTTTGATAACCCTTATTTAACCATGTCACTGGATTATGAAGCTACAATTTTAGAAATTTTTGGGTCACTTTTTGAACGTGGATTTATTAATAAAGGCAAAAAACCCATTTACTGGTGCCCAACCTGTGTAACGGCACTTGCTGAAGCTGAAGTTGAATACCATGACCACTCCTCGCCCTCAATTTTTGTTAAATTTAAGGTAGATCCTGCATCAGTAACATTCAAGGGTGTTGATGCTAACAAGTTGTATGTAGTGGTATGGACAACAACACCGTGGACATTGCCTGCCAATTTAGCAGTTTGTTTTCATCCTGATTTTGATTACTCGGTTTATAAATCGGGGAATGAATATTTCATTATGGCCGATGGCCTGTCAGAGTCATTTGCTGCAATAACCGGCAAAGCGTTAGGGGAAAAGATACCCTTAACAAATGACATCATACGATCACTGAAGGTATACCATCCGTTTATTGACAGGGAATCAAAAGTCATTTTTGGCGATTTTGTAACCTTAGATCAGGGTACTGGCATTGTTCACATTGCCCCGGGGCATGGACTGGAGGACTACATTGTTGGCCTTGAATACGGTCTTGATGTATTCTGCCCGGTAGATGATGAAGGCAAATTTACAGACGAATTTGCCCCAATGAAAGGGGTCAATGTCTTTGACGCCAATCCTAAAATTATAGACCTTTTAAAAGAAAACAATGTTCTCATCTTTACCAGTGATATTGAACATTCATATCCCCATTGCTGGCGGTGTAAACAGCCACTCATCTTTAGGGCAACCGCTCAGTGGTTTTTCCTTATTGACCACAATGATATGCGGCAGTTGGCGTTGCAGGTGACTGATGACGTCCAGTGGATCCCTGAATGGGGCAAGCTGCGGTTTAAAGGCATGGTAGAAACGCGCCCGGACTGGTGCCTTTCCAGACAGCGCTCATGGGGCGTGCCTATTCCTTCGTTCTACTGCAAAAAATGCGGCAAAAACCAGATGAACGCCCAAACAATATTTTATTTTGCCAACATTGCACGTGAGCGGACCATTGAATCATGGTATACCGATGAGATCCACAGCCTTATTCCTGAAGGCTTTACCTGTGAATGCGGAAGTGATGAATTTGAAAAGGAATATGATATTTTGGATGTATGGTTTGACTCAGGGGTTTCGCACTTTGCGGTGCTTGACAGCCGTGATGACCACCGCTGGCCTTCTGATCTATATTTAGAAGGAAGCGACCAGCATAGAGGCTGGTTCCAGTCATCGTTGTGGCCGGCACTGGCACTTCGTCAGCGTGCCCCATATAATACCGTATTGACGCACGGATTTATGTTAGACGATCAGGGGCGGGCAATGAGCAAATCGCTTGGCAATGTCATTCCGCCTGATGATATTATCAATAAATTTGGTGCCGATATTTTGCGCCTGTGGGTTGCTTCTGAGGACTATCGCAATGATGTCAGGATTGGCTATGATATGATTCAGCAGATTGCTGATTCATACCGCAAGATCCGTAACACCTTTAAATTTATGATTGGTAACTGCGCTGATTTCACGCCCTCACAATGTGTTGATTACGATGAGCTATCGGACACTGATAAATGGATTCTGCATAAACTCTTCATACTTTCAAAGCAGGTGATACAGCACTACGAACAGTATGAATTCCACCTTGTGTACAGGAGAATTCTGAATTTCTGTACTGTAGATTTGTCTTCAATGTATTTTGATATTTCAAAGGATATCCTGTATGTTGAAGCAAAGGATTCCAAACTGCGAAGGGCAAATCAGACTGTCCTGTATCATGTGACTGAAACACTGCTGCGCCTCATTGCACCGGTACTGGTGTTCACTGCCGAAGAGATCTGGCAATTTTTGGGCAAAGAGTCTTCGGTGCATGCTGATGTATACAGTGAACTGCCCGCTGAATGGCACAACGAAACACTGGCCAAAAAGATGGATGCCATTATCGATATCAAGAAGGATGTACTGAAAGCTTTGGAGATAGCCAGGAAGGATAAGAAGATTGGCAGCTCGCTTGAAGCGGAAGTGCATATTTATGTACCAAGCGCTTCAACAAAAGAATTGATACAATTAATGAGCGATAGTAAACGCTTTTTCCAGGTGGCCCAGGTACACATTGAAGATAATAAACTTGATGGCATGGCCGATTATGACAACAGTTCCATAGTGGTGGCCAAATCAAGTGGCAAAAAATGCGTCAGGTGCTGGAATTATTCACATGACATTGGCACACATCCACAGCACCCTGAGCTTTGCAAGCGATGTACTGATATTGTGTTGAAGCTTTAAGATTATTGACTGCTGTCAAGCTGATGATCCCGACGGAGTCGGGATGAAGGATCTATTATTAAACGGCGAGATTCTTCGTCCCCCGACCTAGTCGTATTCCTCAGAATGACGATGATGTAATAAATGAGATTCTTCCCCCGATGAAATGGGGGTCAGAATGACGTCATATTAATAATGATGGCGATACTTTAACTATATGCTAAGAAAGAATGGTTAATATCATGATGACAAAAGAAATAAAAAATACATTAATTGGGGTGTTAATTTTTATCGTTATTTTAGGGTGTGATATTATAACAAAAGCTCTTGTTGAAAAATATATTTCTATTTACGAACGAGTCAATGTGTTGGGCAGCTTTGTTCAGCTGACGCTTATCTACAATCAGGGTGGTATATTTGGCATATTGCAGGGCTATCAGCAATTTTTCCTTATTGTTTCAATCATTGTATTTTTGCTTCTTATTGCATATTTCATCCTTGAAAAAAATAAAACACTTATCTTCACATCAAGCATGGGGCTTATCTGTGCAGGCGCCATAGGCAATATTTTAGACAGGATTACCGGTAAACCCGGAGTGGTTGATTTTATCTATATTGGCAATGATGAAGTTTTCCGCTGGCCAGCATTTAATGTTGCCGATTCATCCATAGTGGTTGGCGCTACACTACTTGTCATTCACCAGCTTATGGAAGAAAAAAAACGGAAAGCAAACAACCAATAGCCCTCAGTAGGTATCAACTATACTTACCGTTCCTGAGGCAACCTCTTTGTCTTTGACCACCACCTTAACAAGATACGTGCCTTCAGCATACATTGAAAAAGGAATTGCTGCTGTAGTAACGTCAGGATTAATGGTATAGTCAAAGCGGGTATACTCAGGTTGGCTGTACTTCTTTTTTTCATACACTACAACAGTTGCCGTGTTGCTGCCAAAAGGCTCTTTTACAGTAATATACAGGGTCATATCGCCCGTGGTAAATTCCGTGCCGCAATGAACAGGGTTGCCATCTTTATCAACACCTTCACAAAACTGCAGCGGTGCTTCTTTTCCACATGCTGCCATGCTGACAACAGCAATAAATAATAACAGCTTACAAAAGCGAACCCTGTATATCCTCATCATCCTCTATTTCCCCTGTATCTTCTTTAACCTTTACTGATTTTTTCTGAATCGTGCCGTCGGGCTGTTTTTGTAACACCTCAATCTTTCGTTCTGCTTCTTCCAATTTTTGCCGGCAAAACTTTGCAAGTTCAACACCTTTTTCATAAAATTGGATGGACTGTTCCAGCGTCAGTTCACCGGACTCTAATTTTGAAGCTATTGTTTCAAGCTCTTCTAACGCATCCTCAAAGGTTATTTTTTTAGCCTTTTTTTCCAAAGCCTACCTCACTTGATACCGATTGTACATCACACTGCATTGACCCATCATATACAATAACCCTGATGACATCTCCCTTGTGTATCTTCCTTACGGAAGAAACCACCTGAGAATCTTTAAGGGTAATTGAATAACCACGCTTGAGCACACTCACAGGCGAAAGGTGTTCTAACTTGCTTGCATTCATCATAAAGATGTGCCAGTAGTTTTGCAATCTATTTTTTATAATTAGCTCTAAATCCTTTACACGGCTTAAACGCTCCTTTGTGCCTGTAATACGCTTTTGCATCAAAGACTGTAACCTGTTTTCAATATCAGCTAATGTAAGCTCGTAGTTTTCAACCAGGCTCATAGGATTTTGAAAAACTCTGCGCCTGGTAATAAGCGTAATGCGATTGGCAAAAGACTCTACCATCATTGCAAGCCGTCGCAACATTCGCTTGGTATGCGTTTCAATGGCAGCTACAAGTTCTGCTTTTACCGGCACTGCAATCTCAGCTGCTGCTGATGGTGTGGGTGCAGCAACATCGGCTGCTAAATCGCTTAACGGATGATCAATCTGATGCCCCACTGCCGAAATAATTGGTACCTTAGACCCAGCAAATGCGCGCACCACAGGCTCTTCATTGAACGCCATCAAATCTTCAAATGACCCTCCACCACGGCCGGCAATGATGACATCCACTTCCCACTCTGGATTATTCAGCTCCCGTATCCCGGTAACTATCGACTCAACCGCCCCTTGTCCCTGTACCTTTGCAGGGGCAAGGATAATCTCAATATTGGGAAAGCGGCGCATTGCAACCTTAATGATGTCACGAATGGCAGCTCCAGTGGGTGAGGTAACCACGCCTATGCGCCGGGGCAGGGCCGGCAATGGTTTTTTCCGTTCAGGCGCAAACAGTCCTTCTTTATATAACTGCTCTTTTAGCTTTTCAATCTTTTGTAATAACTCGCCCAATCCTTCTTTGCGGATTTTGTATACAATAAACTGATATGAACCGCGCTTTTCAAACACAGTAACCCCGCCAAACACCACGACGCTCATGCCTTCTTCAAGCTTGAAATCCAGATGCTTGTTGGCGTGTTTAAAAAAAACAGCCTGAATAACCGCCCCTTCATCTTTCAAGGAAAAATAGATGTGCCCCGACGAATGATAGGTAAGGTTGGAAATCTCCCCCTTCACCCACACGCCGTTAAGCTGGGGTGTTGATTCAATTAGCTGTTTCAGTATTCCGGTAATATCGCTTACGGAATACACTGTTTCGTTGTTTTCAATCTCTTCAATCATATTTTACTCAAATGGCAAATGGACAGCTCCGCGATAAATGGTTCCCCGTAAAATATCAAGCGTTACCTCCTGGCCTGTCACATTAATTTCATTAACAGTAACCCCGCCAATCACAGGTATTTCATGCTCTCTGCAGTAATGAATGATAGGCGCACTGATACTGGATTCACCGGTTATTACGGCTTTTGGTTTTGCGCCTTCTATCTGCGCTATGTCATCTGCCACAATAATAGTATTGGGCGATAGCTCCACGGATTGGCGTGTTCCTATTATACCACGAACCACCCCTTCGCCAAATCCTATGCCTTGCGCAATCTCTTCGGCAACCACATATATACGCATGACATTTGTTCCACCGGTTACCCCTGCTAATATCCCTGCTGTGATGACAAGCAAATCGCCATCATGGATACAACCGTTTACCTTGCCTATTGCTATGGCTTCATCAACCAATTCGTTGATATCATTGCACTGTTTTATCTGCAGAGGAATAACCCCATACGATAACGCCAACTGATTGACTACTTTATGACTGGTTGTGACCGCTACAACCGGAATCTGTGGTTTGTACTTGGAAATCTTACGCGCAGTATATCCTGACTGTGTGGCTGTAAGTATACAATCAGCACCTAATGTCTTTGCTGACTCATGTGCTGACAGTGCGATTGCATCAGTAATGGTGGATTTTGTATATATCTTCTTTTCTGCAATTGTTGCTTTATATATAAATGTTTGCTCAGCATATTCGGCAATGCGTGCCATGGTCAGTACCGCTTCCAGTGGATATTGCCCAAAAGCTGTTTCACCGGAAAGCATAAGCGCATCAGTGCCATCAAACACGGCATTAGCAACATCGGTTGCCTCAGCCCGCGTTGGTATGGGATTGCGTATCATGGAATCAAGCATTTGCGTTGCAGTGATTACCGGTTTAGCCTGCTGATTACATTTTTCAATAATCATCTTCTGAACTATTGGCACCTGCTCAATAGGGATTTCAATACCCAAATCCCCTCGCGCCACCATTATACCATCTGAAGCAGCTATAATTTCGTCAATGTTAGTAACTGCTTCATGCTTTTCTATTTTAGAAATGATGGGCAATGCCCCGCCAAAATCTTCCATGATACTTCTAAGCTCTATGACATCGTGAGCACTCCTAACAAATGACAGTGCTATCATGTCAACATCCTGTTTTACGGCAAACTCTAAATCACTGATGTCCTTCTGGGTAATTGAACTTGTTTTTATTGAAGCATTGGGAAGGTTAATCCCCTTATTGTCTTTTAGCTCACCACCCCGTATAACTGTTGTATAGATATCTGTGTTTTCAACCTGATCAACACGTAACTCTAACAACCCATCATCAATAAGTATAGTCTGTCCCTTATTTACCGACTCAGGTAACTCTTTTAATGAAACGCTGACTGCAACTGAATTCCCCGGGACATTACGTGTGGTAAGGATAAACTGATTTCCTGGTTCAAGTATCACTTTTTCTTTCAAGGTGCCAATACGGATTTTTGGGCCCTGAAGATCGGCTAAAATGCCAATAGGAACACCTAATTCTTTTGCTACTTCACGGATAATAGCAATGCGCTGTGCATGCAATTCCTGCGTTGAATGCGACATGTTAAGCCGCGCCACGTTCATGCCAGCTTTGACAAGTTTTATTATCATTTCTTTAGATTCACTTGTTGGTCCAATGGTACAGACAATTTTTGTTTTGCGCATAGTGTTACACCTTTTTAATTATGAAATTAATATGCAATGTTTCTTTTGCTCAAAAGATGGCATGAATATAGCTCTTTTTCAAGATATTTTTCTATGGCTCTGACCCCTTATTCTAACATTGAACATTGAACCTTGAACAATATTAATGCTCTGACCCCTTTTTATTAATAAAAACCTTGCAATTTAGTGCAGTTATCCTCACACTGTTACTTTAATTACACAATATTATAACACTATGGATACCCCAATATCACAGTGCCTGTTTATTCACTACAATGCTCTCATCCCCGCCAAAAATAAAGATTGTCTTTTTTCATTGCTATCCCAAGATGAAAAGTGCACGTTTACTACATTGCAATCGGAAACAAAAAAGACTGAATTCTTGGTTAGTAGATGCGCACTAAAAGCATTAATAAAACTTGCAGGCTTTGATGCATATAGCTATAACACCGCACGTACTGTATCATGTAACAATCAAACATGTTATGTATCGCTTTCGCATACTCACAATGCAGTTTCAGTGTCTTTGTTTCATAAACCTCACGGTATTGATATTGAACACTGCAAGCGCCATGTATCTTATCGCAACGCTTTAATAAAGCGCTATTTTGCTCCATCTGAACACAAATATATTAATCACCTGCCATGGGGAAAAACCAGGCGCTTTTTAAAACTGTGGACACTTAAAGAGGCAATCATTAAATCACAGGAACTATCGCCCACACATGCCCTTAAGTATGATACAGTTGCAAACCCCAACAAACTGCTTTTAGTAAACTTTTTGGTATGGAAAAAGTATATATGTGGTATTGCAATTGGCGATAGTTACCAGGAAAATGTCCTCATACGGGAATATTCAATGAATCTTAATGACCTGTGTGCTTATCTTGGCGGATGTGGGCGATACCGGATTCGAACCAGTGACCTCCTGCATGTGAGGCAGGCGCTCTAACCTGCTGAGCTAATCGCCCTTTTGACTATGTATAATCAATGCTATACAAAAAAACGTTTTGTCAAGCATATTATAATATCATTCGCTTCCTTAAGCCAACACGCACATCACGTATTGCTAAAATTAAAATACCAGATGATGAGTTTGATAGTTTCCATCATGAATTAAAACTCAAAGAATCAATTGAACGAACATACACAATAGAGTGGAAGGATAAAACTGGCGCTACAGTAGCACAGATTGAGAAAGTGGTATATTTTAAAAATAAAAATATACCGAATAAAAAAAATTAATTGATTATTCTTTATATATACTACTAAACAATCAGAATAATATATCATTGAAAGCTTTCAAAAACCTAATTATGCAGCATAAACAATGAAACGTATTGGTGATAAATGCCCCATTACGAAATTTTACAATATACTCTAGGTTAACAACAATTCAATTTTTTAGGAGAAATCACAATGACTTCAAACACGCAACTATCAAAAAAAGAAAAATACTCTTTTGCTGTTGCCGGGTTTGGGCAAAACATGGTCATTACATTTACAGTAACCTTTATGCTGGTATACCTGTACGAGGCTGTTGGTTTCACCTTATCAGGTATTGCTGCTCTAACTGCAATCATTACCGGTGCTAAAATATGGGATGCAATTAATGACTTTTTAATGGGCATGATCGTTGATCATACCCGTACTCGATGGGGCAAATTACGACCTTATATTTTATTCACTTCTTTCCCCATTGCACTGCTAACAATTTTGCTTTTTTCAGTTCCTCAAACAACGGAAACATATAAATTAATCTATTTTGGCATTGTCTATGTATTATGGGGAATGATATACACAATTGCAGATGTTCCCTACTGGGGACTGGCAGGTTCTATTACTGTCACCATATCCGACAGGGTAAGCCTCATTGCCCTTGCCCGTACATTACAGGCAATATCATTAGCTATCACTACCATTGCAAGCCCCTTGCTTGCCCACTGGTTAAGCTTTGCAGAAAAAACTACCGCTGCAGGATGGACACGCACTGCAATTATTGTCTCAGTTCTTGGCATGGGGCTTTTTACATTAGCTTTTTTCAATACTCAGGAAAAGGTTCCCCTTCCACAACAAAAACAAACCATAAACCAAATGCTTAAAGCAATAGTTACCAATAAACCATTTTTGCTGGTATTAGCTGGCAGTGCATTAAACTTTGGGCGCAGCATTGTCCAGGTTGGTGGCGCTGTAGTGGCAGTTATAGTATTTGGTGATGAAAAAATATTTACCTTATTGGGTGGTGCACTTATTGCAGCAATAATTATTTCCAACCTCATTACCCCTTTTGTATTGCGGTATATGTCAAAAAAAACCTTAATGATAGCATCAAGTATTGTGGCCGCTTGTGTGTATACAGCGATGTATTATATTGGCTATAACAACCTGTGGGTTTTTGTTTTTATGCTGTTTGTTTCAGGGTTTTTCACAGGCTTTTTTATTGTGGTGCAAACAGCCATGATTGCTGACTGTGTTGATTATTATGAATTCAAAACTGGCGAGCGCAATGAAGGTGTCAGCTTTGCAGGGCTAACATTCATATCCAAGCTTATGGGTGCACTGGCAACAATGGCATTTGGCATGGTGGTAGTAGCAATTGGCTATTCAAAAGGCGTTACTATTACACCTGAAATCCAAAAAGGGGCATTCTTTTCAATAACTATTCTACCGGCATTAAGTTGCCTCATTGGCACCATTCCCTTTATTTTTTATCCGTTAACTGATCAAAAGCTGGAAGGTATACTCAAAACCTTGATAGAACGGAGACAGGCGGCAATAACTTCATGATATTTTGTATACTGATTATAACCTGAAAAGCAGCGTCTTTATTTCAAATCTTGAAAACTTTAGTTCATTGCCATGTATCTTTTGTAAAGGATTTTCAAGCAGGTCAGTTTCATATATAGAGTTGTACGCAAAGCTAACATTAATGGTGGCAGTGGTAGGTTGGCCATAACACTCATACATCCTGATGACGACAGCATCTTCTTTTTCTGCCTTTTTAATGGTTTCAACAACAACGCCATTATTGTGCACGGTTATTAATGGTTTTATATTCACCTCCTTTTTCACAATAATTGGCGGATAATTAAAGTGATAGCCAAGCGGTATGGTTGCACAACTTTTCAGATTCCCTTTATGCGGATAGATGGCATATCTGAATGTGTGCCTCCCTCTGTCAGCTGTTGGGTCAGGGTACACAGGCGAGCGCAACAGATTCAGGCTGATAATGCCATCCTTTACCCTATGGCCATATTTGCAATCGTTGATTATAGATACCCCATAATCATCACCTGAAACATCCACCCACTTGTGCGCACAAATTTCATATTGCGCTTTTTCAATTGATGTAGTGTCCCCTGTACTTCGTGCGATATTGCCAAACTGAATATCGCAGGCAACCGTTGGGCTGTACACTGATGGTGCAAAATCAGCTCTCAGCATCTTAAACGTTTCATGGTAATCACACTCAGTAGCACATTCAATATATGGCTTTCCTTCATACAGGATGATATCCTGAGTAAGAGTGGTTGTTCCATTGCGATAATAATTTCGCTTTATAACCTTAGGGCCATCAATATGAATTTCATAATCTACAAGCTTTAGTGCTTTTTTTCTTTTTGTGTGATAGTTACTGTCAATATCCCATGCATTGAAAAATCTGAATGGGTCAGAGTAGAGTACCAGCTTATTCATATAATCCCTGCATATTTCTCTATCATTAATTTTATCATAAACTGAAATGATATGCCCCTCTCTGGCACATTCAACTCGCAATAAATCATTTTCAATATAACTATCGCCACCTGTTACTGAGAAATTGCCATCAACAGGCTTCATGCAGGCACTAGAATATCCTTCTGCCTGGCACCAATACCATGAGCTATCGCCCTTAACATATTCTGTACGTTTAAATGGCGTTGTATTGATACATGATACATTCGCCACATCAGATTCAGAGATATAATCAAGCATAGTGGTAATCATTGTTTGCAGTGTTTGTGCCAGTACCATGTAGCGCTCTATGCATTCATCATACACTCTTTTGACGCTTGAACCTGGCAATATGTCATGAAACTGATAGAGCAAGACTTCCTTCCATGTTTTTTCCAAAAAGTCATGAGGATACTCAAAACCTTTAAGATAAGCACATGTAGCTAAAAACTCGCAATCATGAAGCATGCACTCAATCTTGCGGTTGTAATATTTAATTAAAGCCTGGGTGGTGTAAGTACCTTGATGTTTTTCCAGGTACAGCTCGCCATGATAGGATGGCAGTATATTTTTAACTGTGTTCAATCGTTTAAAATAATCAATAGCTTTACCAAATTGTACCATGGGCAACCATTGTAACTTTTGCTGCCGCTTGATTAACTCAATGTGTGTTTGTGTTGGACCACCGCCACCATCACCATTACCATAAACCATAAGGGCATTGTTATAGATATTCTTTTCAGTAAAGTTTTCCACAATACGCTTTGCACACAATGGCGTTGCACCACTGGTGTAGTCTCCTTCGGGCGGCATATGCACAATGACACTGCTTCCGTCAATACCAACCCAGTTAAATGTTGTGTAGGGAAATTTATTGACTTCATTCCACGCAAGCTTAATGGTGCAGAAATAGTCAATGCCCGTTTTTTTTAAAATCTGAGGAAGATTGCCATTAAACCCAAATGCATCAGGAAGCCAGCAGGTTGTTACATCGGAATTGAATTCTTCCTTAAAAAACTTTTTCCCAAAGTAAATCTGACGCACAAGCGATTCACCACAGGGCACGTTTGTGTCACATTCAACCCACATGCCACCCTGCAACTCAATTGCGCCACTGTTCACTGCTCTTTTAATTGCATCATAAAGTGCTGGCTGACCTTGCTTTATCCATTCAAACATCTGAGGCTGGCTTGCACCAAAGACAAATTCAGGGTATAGTTCAATATTCTTAAGGGAATTAACAAATGTTCTTACAGCTTTGCGTTTTGATTCCCGCATTGGCCACAGCCATGCTAAATCCAGATGAGCCTGCCCTACTGCTGTAAGGAACACATCATGTGGACTTTGAGATAAGCTATACATTGCAGAAATAATTTTCTGAGCACGGGCAACTTGTTGCGGCATAAAATTTTCTATAGTATTGTACGATCTATCAAGCAAAAACTTGATTTTATTTTTTATTTCACCATCAGCACAGGCACCATAAGCAAATACCAACGTTAGGTAGTCAAAATAAAATTCTTTAATATCGTCACGGCACAGCGCAAGGTATGCATACTTAAAGCGGGCATTCCCAAATGGCTGAATTATCTTGCCATTAAACCCAGCATCAATCCATATGTCAACTATTCCCGTACACCTGAAGCTTTCGTCAATTTCAATAACACGCAAATCCCACGTTGGCTGAAGGTAATCCATAAATGTGATACGGCTATTAATTGCACCAAGGGGCTCGTTGTGTTCATTGACATGCAGCCCTTCACCACCTATATTAATGCAACACACAATATGGTCTTGCCTGTACTGCTCCGGGATAATGCCTTTGAAGTGAAACCAGGCGCAGGTATATGCTTTCCCCCACTTCTGCCCGTGTTTTATGGGGCGATAGTTCCTGTTATGAATCGTTTCAAATGGTATTGGCTCATCAGCAGTAGTAATGAATGCATCCAGATTTTTAACTTTCTGGTATATATGCTTTCGGATAGTATGTAATCGATATACCAGAAGTGGATATTTATATATTCCCCATTCAGCTTTCATTGTAATAAAACATTGTGTTTAATTATTATATATTGCCTATCTGGGATTCTAAGCCGCGTGCCAGTTTCAATAATTCCTGTGCATTTTCGGACAATTTTATAGAGCCTGCCGCATTGCTCTGTGCTGTATCATTGACCGCAGCTATTGATTTGGCTATTTCCGTAGCTGCTGTCTTCTGCTCTTCTATTGCTGCCAATATGCTGTCTGAAAAATTCTTTAATGTCTGTGCATCACTGCGTACCTGCTCATTATTTGTTAGCTGCTCCTGCATTGATGTGTAGATATTTTTCATCTCAGCTGAAATAGTTGCCACAGCCCCAACCATCTTCCGTATACTATCTGTCATTGTTTCAATATTTCCAAAACCACTCTGTATTTCCTTCACATTTATGGTAATAAGCTGAGCTATTTCCTTGATACTGGTGGTTGTCCTGTCAGCTAATTTTGAAATCTCATCAGCAACCACAGCAAATCCACGCCCCGCATCACCTGCACGAGCTGCTTCTATGGCAGCATTCAATGAAAGCAAATTTATCTGGTCAGCTATATCATTTATAATTTTAATGATATTGTTCATATCCTGAGAGCTCTTTAAGATGCTCCCCATACTTGCATTCATGGTATTGAGTGACCCTTCCACCGATGTCCCCTGTTTTGAAACATCTTCAGCTTTTGCTGATGCACCGGTTACACGCTTTCCCATATTTTCAATAAAACCAGATAGCTCATTAATGCGGTCAATAAGGCGGTTTATCATGTCAAACTGCCTCGTAACTGAATCGCTTATGCTTTCTACGCCTGCTGTCATCTCTTCCACAGTTGAGGTTATTTCTTCTGCTGAAGCTGCCTGAGACTGGGCACTATTGGAAAACACCTCCGATGATTCCGAACTTTCCTGTGCTAATTTTGTAAGCTGCCGTGTCAAATCCTGTACTGACATTAGTAAATTTTTTATAACATCTCGCTGCTTTAGGTTATCTGATGATTCTTTTTCCAATTGTTCCAGATTTCGGCTATTTAATCGCACAATCAGCAAACATAAAATAAATGATAGAGTAATTGAAAAAATGTAATCTACCGATAGCTCCTTCAATACTCTCAGGTATATATCCGTTAAAATTCCACTCATTATAACTGTACATGCCACCGTACTTATAATGAAAAATATGCTTATACCAACAACCCACCGTACACGGCTGAATAATGCAGTAAGTATTATAACCACAGGCATGTAAAACGTAAATGATAGATGATCTGTATTTTTTGCCTGAAACCCATTATAAAACATAAACACAACTATCGAAATGGCAGCAACAGTTGCCAGTAAATTTGCACTTACATTGTATCTCCCCTGTTTTAATACAATAAGTCCAATAATAACGGTTAAAAGCAACACCATTAATATGACATTAGCAGTTCCCAATAGACCTTGATATTGTACAATATTAAATGCCAGCATTGCTAGTGGTATTAGGACTAAGAAGGTCATAAGAAAATAAAACAGTGCTCTGGCTTTTTCCTGAATAATAAATGAACTGGTATTATATTGAGATAAAAAGTAATGTGACAGCTTCATTCTGATCCTCCATAACATCACATTATGCACAATAATATTTTGATGATGTATGATGTAACAAATAATAAATTTTTTCAACTACTAATTATTAATTAAAACAATTTTATTAATAATGACACGAACATCCCTATTAGTGAATAAAGCCTGGGTGTATATTATTTCATATAATTATTTTCATTGCTGACACGGCAGTTATAAACATACATTATGTAATATTTGTGCATATCATAAACTTTAATAATTAATAGTGGCTTGACTTAATTAATTATGATATTTATTATTTTCGTCATGAATTTGTTGCCTGACTGGTTCAGGGTCCTAATATCACAATTAATTCCAAATCATCTGGGGATTAGCACTTATGTAATCCTATCCCCGGAGGGAGGTTTATATGAAAAAACTAATACTTATTGCAGTATTAATGGTATGTTGTGTATGTCTGTCTTTTGCAATTAATAGTAATGCAAAAAACATTCAGGAGGTACGCGATATGGTACAAGCAATACACTGGTTAGGCCATGATTGCTTTAAAATAGCCAATGATGTTGTCATTTACACTGATCCCTTTAATATAAAGAAGCAGGATAATGCTGATATAATCCTTATTACCCATGAGCACTTTGACCACTGCTCACCTGATGACATAAAAAAGATCCAAACAAAAGACACTGTTATTGTTGCTCCTGCAGATTGCGTGAGCAAATTAAGCGGCACAGTAAAAACAATAAAACCACATGAAACAATTACTGTAAGAGGGATTACCATACAGGCCGTCCCTGCTTATAATACCAATAAGCAATTCCACCCAAAAGCCAAGGGATGGATTGGCTACATTATCACAATACAGAATATAAGGATTTACTTAGCTGGCGATACTGATTATATTTCTGAGATGAAATCTCTGCAAAATATCGACATTGCACTGCTCCCTGTTTCCGGCACATACGTTATGACGGCTGAAGAAGCTGCGCAGGCAGCAATAGCAATCAAGCCCAAAATAGCAATACCTATGCACTATGGATTAATTATAGGAACTATCGCCGATGCTAAAAAATTTGAAAAGCTGCTACAAGGCAAAGTTGAAGTAGTCATTAAGGAAATTGAATAACAAAACAGTATTTTTCTAATGAACGGCAAACCACAACTATATTACAAAGTTTCAATTATTCATACCTGTATCTTTTTCTTTATATGTATTTTTTTTACAGTAATAGCCTTAATATGGGAATTGCGCCAGCGTTATCATTTCCATATTTACATAAAACCAAAAAAACTGCCTGATGAAATCCTGCTATCAACTTTACATGATTTTAATACATTTATCACATGCTCTGACCCCTACATTCTCTATGTACTCAGTGTGGAAAATGTATTACACGCTGTCATTTTGATGCAGCTTTTTTGGAACACAACCGCCCTCGTATTCATTCTTTACGATGCATGGGATGCGGGGTATGCGTTTCTACATGCCCTGCTGGCATACGCACACTTGTTAAGAAAAGTGTTAGGTAAACATAATAAAAGGCCTACATTGGCGCACTATACAAAAACTATTTGACATTATAACAATTTACAGCAATATGAGCAAACACTCATTCTATAATCAGAAGGAAAATTTCTATGCAAAAATTTATACATTGCATATTAAGTATTCTTTTCAGTATTTGTGTAATACAGTGCAGTTCAACTACCAACGTGCAAATTACCTATAATTTACCGGTTACATCACATTCTAATGTTCTATTGGCTGGCACGGCTAAAGTTGACATAACGCCACCACCGGGGATGCCGCTTGCTGGTTATTCATCCAATGCTCACTATGCTCAGGGATTCCGCACGCGATTATACGCACGCGTTATCTATCTAAAATCCGACATTAACGCAATAGCTATAGTTGCCTGCGACCTTTTATCAGGTTCCAGCCTTGTTCAGAAAAAGGTTGCGCAGCTTGTTTCACATTCCACCGACGTACTCTATACAGGAATCGTGATGGCAGGGACTCATACTCACTCTGGCCCTGGTAATTATTTTGAAAGCAATTTTTACAACCGGTTTGCTTCCAATGCATCAGGATTTGATGAAGAATATTTTAATTTTTTATGTAATCAAATTGCAACTGCAATCATTGAGGCATATACCACACGCAAACCTGCCATGATAGCTTATGGCGCAAAAACATTATATGGATTCACGCGTAATCGCAGTTTTAATGCATATAAGGCAAATAACAATAATTGTGCTTTAAATCCGTTAAAAGCTGTCAACCCCACCATACACATGATCAGAATAGATACAATAGAAGAAGGTAAACAAAAACCATTGGCTGCTTTCACCGTTTTTTCCATTCATGGTACTACCGTTCCTGATTCTAATACATTGTACAGTGCTGATGTATTTGCATACATTGAGCGCGAGTTAGAATGGGAAATGCAGCGCCATGGTGTTAACCAATTTGTGCATGCCGTTTGTAATGGCACTCACGCTGATAATGCACCCAACATACTTAAGGGAAAGCAAGGATTTGAAGAATCAAGAAGGATTGGAGTTCTTCTTGGGCAACAAGCCATTGCATTGTACAATGAATTGAAAACTAATGGAACAACAAAAGCTACCATTGAAACCATTTTGAATGAAATTGATGTATTTAAAAATCCTTCAATAGGAGATGTGGCGCTCTGTACACCAAAAGTTGGCAATACATTGTTAGCAGGTGCAAGCGACGGAGGCCCAACACCTGTTATCAGCAGCTTACCTTTCTTTAAAGAAGGCTCACGAAGTTGCATCCCTTGTGGATGTCATAAGCAAAAACAGGTTACGGGATGGCCACTACAATCATTAATCCTTCCGGCAGAGGATTTTCCTCACAACCTTACATTTCAGACAATCAGAATTAATGAAATTTTTTTACTTCCAATTCCATTTGAAGTAACATATGAATCGGGAAACAGAATCAGCATGGCTGTTAAGCAATCTTTTCCCTTTCCTACTATTCCCATCGTTATAAGCTGTTCTAATGGATACACGGGTTACTGCACTACACCCGAAGAATATTCCATGCAGCATTATGAAGGCGGGCATACACTATATGGGCCAAATACACAGCCTTTCCTTGCATTGCAGTACGCTCAATTAACAGCAACTATCGCCAATAAAATGGGCGATAGTAACTGGTTAAAAATATACAGTTTAAAAAGAGCATTTTTTCTAAAAAAATATCCACATCCCACCAATCCGGTACGAAAAATAGTAAAACAGCCATATTATATTGTCAATCCCGGAATAGATGAACCCCATGTATCCTTTTTATGGGAGGATCTCCCTCCTGATCAATTAGAATTTCACAAATCCATTGTTGGAATTGAGTATTCAGTGTTAGGCCAATTTAAACCATTCACTCAAAATGGCATTACAATTGACGATACTGGCTATGATATAGCGGTACTATTTACCGGCACAATAACCAGGGATGGCATGGCAATATACGAAGCACGATGGTATAATCCGCCGCTTGACCCAAAGTATCGTTTTAGATTTGCAATTTTTTCAAGAAAAAATATAAATACATTATATTCAGAAGTATTTTCATGGTGAATACTAATGAATAAATTGTATTTTTGTTCTTCACTATTTTCATAAATTCAGTGGACATTTTACTAGTAAATTATGTAAAGCTTGTATAATAAGTTGTAACATTATAAATTAATAATAACATAAAAATAATTCCAAACATACCTTATTACAATTTTGGAGGTTCAAATGAATTTAGAAAAGCTATATCCTCATAAAAGAGTATTAATTACTGGTGCAGGAAGCGGATTGGGTAAAGCTTTAGCATTAGAATTTGCTAAACGCAAATGGAATATCATTATTGCAGACATTAATGTAACCAGGGCTAAAGAGACTGTTCAATTAGTAGAACAATTAGGAGGTAAAGCTTATGATATCAAATGTGATGTGACTAAAGAGAAAGATTGCATTAACCTTTTCAAGGCTACCAAAAAGCATTTCAATGGATGTGACATACTTATAAACAATGCAGGTGTTGCAGCAGCGGGTTTTTTTGAAAAAATACCAATGAAAACCTGGGATTGGATATATGCTATAAATACAAAAAGCATTATCTTAATGTGCAGAACATTTATTCCCATGTTCAAATCACAGGGGTTTGGGCATATTGTCAATATCGCATCGTTTACAGGCTTTGCATCTATGCCCGAGATGGCCTGTTATAACATGACAAAAGCTGCAACTATATCTTTATCTGAGACTTTATTTCAGGAACTATCGCCCTATTCCATATATGTTTCAGTTGCCTGCCCCAGCTTTTTTAAAACCAACCTTATGGATAACTTTACCTGTACTGACAGACGGCAGGAGATACTTGCACAAAAATTTTTTGAAAAAACATTTGCAACAGTTGATGATGTAGCAGAGCACATTCTACAATCAATAGCCAGAAAAAAGCTTTATATTATTATCCAGCCAGATGCTAAAGCAGTATGGTGGTTTAAACGGCATTTCCCCAAGCTTTATGCCAAGTTTTTCTCATTTGCATATAAGCGGGGAATCATTTATACATACCTTGGAGTTAAGCCGCAAGATTTAACATAAAAAGATATATTACAACTGCATCCTTACACCTGCCTGCAGGGTAACATCACTGCGAACAAACTAATGCCTATTATTTGGCTTTTATAAATTCATCAACTGTTAATCCACTTTTTCTGATTAACCCCCGTAGTAAACCAGGTGCCAATTCACTATGATTAGGTATTGATAAAGTTGCCCTGGATTCATGATATAAAATAATATGACTGCCTGTTTGATGGTCTATAGTATAACCAAATTTTTGGAAAATCCGTACCGCTTCCTTGCCTGAAATATTTGACAACAATCCCATTTTTACACAGTAACCTCACCCAAAAATATCTCCTTTTCTTCAGGTTGAACATCAAAACGCCCATGCTTTTTTTCAGCATCTATCCAGCCTTTAATTGCATCCCTAATATTATTCATTGCCTCATCTAAAGTTTTTCCCTGACTCATACATCCAGGCAACTCAGGAACATCTACAACATAGCCTTGATATTCATCATCATACGTTATTATTACCTTGAATTTCATGTCATCACCTTTTTATTACCAAATAACTGCATTCAATAACCCTTTAATTAGTTATAATATACAATCATATCCCTATTCATGACAATAGCAATGCAGATATTACAATTGAATCCTTACACCTGCCTGCAGGGTAACATCACTGCGGTTATACAAATTTACCATGGTTTCACCGGTTACTTTTATGACAAACAGGTTGAGCTCAACACCAAAAATAAAAGTAGGAATAACATAATCGGGCATGTAGCTATTGACCGATTCAAAGCGCATGGTACCAATATTGCCATCACCTTTTGCAGTTACGTATGCTGTATCATCTGTAGTAAGCGTACCATCAGCAGTAAAATCTGTACTGAAAAATCCTAAATTAGTTGCAACACCAAAGCCGGTGTATAAGCTAAAAAGATACATGACATCAATATAGGTAATAGCCTGCGCACTCAGTGTAACAATAGTCCAGCTTATGGTTGCCCCATAAGTACTTTCAAATTGTGATGTCAAAGGATAATCTGTACCTCCAACATTTACAGTTATATCTTCATACTTGGTATCGTATTTTCCTGTAACATCAACATTACCCATCATAACGTCGGCACCAATACTCAGCGTTATACCACCAAACTTAAGAAGAAAGGGAATTACAGTGGCTTCCTTGCAATAGTTGTAGCGCAACTTTGCTCCTAACGAAATAAAGTTAAAATCCTCCAACTTGGCGGTATCCGTATCAAGGCCCGGATCATACATGCTCATCCTGAAATAGAAAATCTTGCCTATAATGTCAAACCCACCTGCAAGGCCCACGCCGGCATGTAACACCGGATTTGCCATAACACCGGGAAACGTGCCATCCTCCGCCCTGTCATCATAGTATTTTGCATTGGTTAATGCCACACCTGCTGCAATGCCTGTTTCAATATGGGGGAAACGCCCAATAGAGGATTTGCCTATAGGATAGCCTAAAAGATTGGCAAGGGCAAATGAATTTGAAATGAATTTGCCGTTTTTATCGGTTATATCCTGTACCTGCTGCTCAATAGAATCTGTTGAATCCGGTGGAACTGTAACACCAGTATCAGCAGTTAGGGTGATATTCGTTCGTCCATAAGCAGCGGTGCTTAGTAACAAAACAATAATTACAATTAATCTCTTCATAGCATCCTCCGTTTTATATACTCATAAAAAAACAAAAGATGTCAAACATTATTATAAGGCTTATATATTTTTATTGGCATTATATAGGGCACCCTTTAATCTTTTGGCACAATGAGCACTATTGTATTGATATTTTACCGGTAACTATCGCCACACTTAAGAATTTGACCATATTAAAAAAATAAACGTTTACGCACAACATAAAATAATTGACAATACCTATTAAATGCATATATACTAAAATAAATTTTACACCTTAGAGGATTATATGACACTGAAAAATAAAATATTAATTATTCTTAGCCTTTGCCTGTTACTGTGCGTTGGTGCATATTTTATAATATCTAGCACATTTACCAATTTTGAAAAGCAGCTTTTTGAAAAATGCCGCATTGAGGCACTGGTTGGTGCGCGAGTCATGAGTGAAATGATTGAGATGATGATTGATACCGGCATCCTTACCAAAGAGCAGGTTTTTGACCGTAATTATATTCCCATACCAAATACAAATCCCCAGAAGTTCAGAACCCGATATGACGCCATATTTGATAGGTACATACAGAAAATTCAAGATGAATTTTTAAAAGATGAAGATTTAGAGTTTGCAGCGCTTGTTGATATTAACGGATATCTGCCTACCCACAACAGCAAATATGCAAAACCTGAAACAACTGACCCGGTATATAATTTAAAATACAGCCGTTCAAAACGCATCTTTAACGATATGGTTGGTATTAATGCTGCTCGATTTATTGGGCCGGGAACCATAAAGCAGCTTTATAACCGCGATACCGGCGAGATAATGTGGGATATTGCGGCACCTGTTTTTGTCAAAGGTGAGCATTTTGGCGCATTCAGAGTGGGTGTTTCCCTTAAGCGCATTAATGAATTAAAAAATCAGATGATTATCATTGTTGGCATGACAATACTTGTCATTTTAAGTATCACCATGCTTATGCTGTTTTTAATTTTGCCGCGAAAGCTCTATGATACTGATTTAGATATTCCACAATATTAATATAAAAATAGTCACACTCCCGCTGCCTTTGCCATTGGGAGTGTGCATTTATTATTTGTACATAAAAATGCATTGAGGATTAAATAATAAAAACGTTTTGGTTCTTTACTTATACTATAAGTTTATAGTTATTTTTTTATTTTTGATTTATCTATTTCTATCTGTGCATAGGCAGAGTGGTTGTGTATGGATTCCATACTCTCGGTTTCCACTAAAAACCACAGTACTTTTGGGTGAGCTAACAGTTTAACTGCAACATTACGCACAATATCCTCAACAAAAACCGGATTTTCATACGATCGCTCGGTAATATATTTTTCATCCTCCCTTTTGAGCAATGCATAAATCTCGCTTGAGCCACATGCTTCAACCAGTTCAATGAGCTCTTCAATCCATAGTATTTCTTTTGCCCGTACTGAAACGCTGACAACACTACGCTGATTATGTGCACCATACTGGCTTATCTCTTTTGAGCAAGGGCACACGGAAAGTAGCGGCACCTTTACCTGCAGTGTATAATAATCAACTGAAGAATCACCCTGCAGCGTACACAGATAATCCATTTTGGATTTTTCACCGCTTATTGGTGCCACCTTGGTTATAAAATACGGGAATTCAATATTTACATGGGATGTCTTTGCATTAAGCTCTTTTTTTAAATCTTCAAGGATATCACGGACATTCTTTGTGCTTATTCCTCCCTGATAACGATTGAGCACCTCAATAAAGCGCGACATGTGTGTGCCACGGAAATGCTCAGGCAAATCCACATACATATTGATGCGCGCAACCGTATGCTGCAAACCATCAGCCCTATCAAGCACCACCACCGGATAAGTAATATCCTTCACGCCAACCTTATTGATAGGAAGATTCCTGTCATCTGGTTGTGATTGTATATCCTTTAAACTTTTTCGCGGCATTATGCTACTTCGTTACGCTTTAGCTTCTTCCTTTTCAGCCAACCCTGCCTGCTCTTTAATCTTTTCTTCTATGGCTTTTGCCACATCAGGGTGCTGGTCTAAAAAGCTCTTTGCGTTTTCACGCCCCTGCCCTATCCGCTCATCCTTGTACGAATACCATGTACCGGCTTTTTGAATAATATTGTATTTTACGCCTAAATCAAGAATGCCTGCAGTGCGTGAAATACCGCTATCGTACATAATGTCAAACTCGGCCTGCCTGAACGGTGGAGCAACTTTATTTTTTACGACCTTCACGCGCACACGGTTACCTACGGCATCCTCACCCACCTTTATGGTATCAACCTTTCGTATATCAAGCCGCACCGATGCATAAAACTTAAGCGCATTGCCGCCGGTAGTTGTCTCAGGCGAGCCAAACATAACACCAATCTTGTGACGAATCTGATTAATGAAGATAACGCTTGTTTTTGATTTGGAGATAACTCCGGTAAGCTTTCGCAGAGCCTGGCTCATCAGTCGCGCCTGTAACCCCATGTGTGCATCGCCCATCTCGCCTTCAATTTCGGCACGCGGCACCAGCGCAGCAACCGAGTCTATTACAACAATATCTATCGCCCCTGAGCGCACTAACGATTCCGTAATTTCCAGTGCCTCTTCGCCGGTATCCGGCTGCGAAACCAGCAATTCATCTGTATTCACGCCCAATTTTTTTGCATACACAGGGTCAAGCGCATGCTCGGCATCAACAAACGCTGCAATGCCACCCAACTTCTGTGCCTCGGCAATAACATGCAGTGTCAATGTGGTTTTACCCGATGACTCAGGCCCGTAAATCTCGGTGATGCGTCCACGCGGAATACCACCAATGCCAAGCGCAATATCAAGCTCCAGCGAGCCTGTTGAAATGGCCGGCACCTTCATCTTTGCACTTTCATCGCCAAGCCGCATGATGGAACCTTTGCCAAACTGCTTTTCTATCTGCAAAATTGCCGATTCCAGCGCCTGCGATTTCTGATTAAGTTCTTTCTGTTCGCTCATGATTATACCTCTACGAGTGGTTTTCTATATATAACGCCCGTGCTGCAAAAAATTAAAAAAATTTTTAAAAAATTTATGGGCGATAGTTACTGTAAAATGGATTGATTATGTCATATTATAGCCCATAGCAATAAAATGTCAACTGATATACTTATAGTATGTTTAGATTTTTATGTTAAACAAATTTTTGATGATTTTATTTTAGCAAAGATTCAATCATCAAAATAAAATCTTTGCTTTCAAAGAGCATATGTTCCACTTCATTTTTTGAAAAGTCTGGCATACATGTTTTCCCGAATGGTAACCTTCTGAAATTGCAAGTGCATTTAAACCATAAAACATACTATAATAAATACGATTTACACTGGCTGCCAACATATTGTTATCATATAAATATTTTGCCTCGCGCCAAGTTTCATGAGCACGTTTTATTCTATATCCAATAATTATTTTTTTTCTTCAGGTGTTAATGACATGATTTTACCGCAATGAAATACCTGTTTCTATTGCTCTTTGTATAAAGGGTTGCTTTCCTTTTATTGTTGAAAGTTCATTTTCAGAAATAAATTGTATGGATAAAACAACATCATGTTGGATATTTATTGTATATAGTAACTCTCGTATTGTATCTTCTGTTTCCCAGTCAACTGATTCATTAGTTACAATAAGCAGATCATAATCTGAATACTCATGTGCAGTACCATCAACCCGAGACCCAAAAAGTATTATAGTATTAATACGATCAGCAAAATTTTCTTTTAAAAGATTATCAACTAAATGTAGTAATTCAATATTTTCCATAAACCAAAATTTAGCTCCTACTAATAATTTAATAAAGAATTATTTCATCTTTTATAAAAAAAGTCAACATTTCAGTATTTATTCCTTAAAAATAATTTATAATATAAAAACTGGCCATACTCCCCCGTCAGAGTCAATTGGTAAATGTATTTACTAATAAAAAATGAATCAAGAAATTGACAATGTCAACATATTATCTATGTTAAAAGTATGTTGTGCTGCTTTCTTCTAGCTTGTGCCCCTTTTTCTACAAAAAATTTCTCACCAGTTAAGGGGTCAGAGCCTGTATAATACTGTATTGACGACAATGTCATTGGCAGTGGTATAAATGCCTGACACTGATATGGCACATAACCAAAAAGCTTCACAACATCTCTTCGCATACTGTACACAGAGCTATCGGTACTGCCGGGATGGCATGACATTATATATGGCACAAGATAATATTCCCTACCTAAGCGCTTGCAAGCAGTATTAAACGCCTGTACAAATTCATGAAGTGGGAAACCCTCTACCTTCCGCATGGCTCTGAGCACTGTTGCATCAGTATGCTCTGGTGCAATCTTAAGCTGGCCGCTTACAAAATGTTTTACAAGCAGTTCTAATTCCTTTTTTGAATTTTTCCCACTCATAAATACATCATACCGTATCCCTGAACCCACCGATACCTGCTTTACATTAGGCAGGGTCAGAGCATCCTCCAAAAGCCCAAGCCAGCTTTCAGTGTTAATAACCAAATTCTTGCACACGTCAGGAAACACACAGCTTTCACGGTTGCAGCCACCAATTTTACACTGCATCCCATACATATTTGCCGACGGCCCGCCAATATCGCTGATATGCACCTTTTTCTTTGACACAGTAACTATCTCCCCTTTAATTGAATCAGCCGAGCGCGAAAAAATCATCTTTCCCTGATGCAGGGTCAGAGCACAAAACGAGCAGCCACCTGCGCAACCACGATGAGCATTAATAGAATATTTAATCATCTCGTAGGCCGGGATTGTGTCCGTATAGATTGGATGGGGTTTACGCTCATAGGGTAGCTCATAATATGAATTAAGCTCTTTCTGGCTTAAAGCGGGTGGCGGATTGTGCACAATATATCTACCAGCAGTGCTCTGAGCTATACGCTTTGAGCTGAAATTGCGGTAAAACAGCTTATACATCAAAAGCAATGCATCCTGGTTTGCCATTGCCTCTTCTTCCGGCGGCAGCACAACAGCATCATCTGGTTTTTGTTTGGCGATAGTTACTGTGCCAGGAATCCCTTCCAGGCTCTGACCCCTTGACAGGCGCCGTGCTATCTCTACAATCTGAAATTCACCCATGCCATAGACTAATATATCAGCACGGCTGTCCACCAGGATGCTCCGTCGCAGCTTATCCTGAATAAAATCATAATGGACAAGCCTTCGCATTGACGCTTCAATGCCGCCAATGACAATGGGCACATCTTTATAACGCTGCTTTATAAGGTTACAGTAGGTTATTACTGCATTAGAAGGCTTGATGCCTCCTTTACCGCCAGGTACATAGGGGTCATCATTTCGGATTTTCTTAAACGCGGTAAAGCGTGAAAGCATTGAATCAATGTTGCCGCTAGTTACACCAAAGAAAAGATTTGGCCTGCCAAATATTTCAATGGATGATGGGTCCAAAAAATTGGGCATTGCAATAATGCCAACAGTAAAGCCTGCTTTTTCCAAAACACGTCCAATTACTGCAACACCAAATGACGGATGATCAATATATGCATCACCCGTCACTAGTATTATATCTAAATTTTTCCAGCCTCTTTGTATGGCTTCTTCTTTTGTTAATGGTAAAAACAACTACGTACCTTATAATTTAGCTTCAATCTTTTCACCTATGTGATTTCGTTGTTTAATATACTCCAATTTATTTAAAGCATCAACAAAAGAAAGTATACCTGCCACGGATATATCTATATTGACACCATTGCCAAATACTTTAAGCCTACGCCCTTCAATTTCTTCAACCACAGTTACCGTTACCTCGCACAATGCATCTGACCCACCTGTTATAGCAACCAGATTGAAGGATTCAATCTTTGCTGTTGTACCGGTTATCTTTTTCACTGCATTAATGCCAGCATCAACACCACCGTTACCGTGTGCAACATCAAATGTTTCTACCCCATCATTGTAGCGGTCTTTAACTGTAACCAGCGTCATTGGTGGCGAGTACATACCGGTTGAAATCTGCACATTGGTAACTTTGTATCGGCCTTTCATCTTGTATACTGCTTCGCCAACAAGCACTTCCAGGTCCTCATCAAAAATCTGCTTCTTTTTATCAGCAAGCACCTTAAAGAGCTTAAAGAAGCGTTCTAATTCTTCATCAGAAAGGTTGTATCCTAAGCTATTTAACCGTGCAATAACAGCATGGCGGCCTGAGTGTTTGCCCAGTACCAGAGTTGACTTTGAAATGCCAACATCTTCAGGTTTCATAATCTCGTATGTCATGGCATTTTTTAACACGCCATCCTGATGTATCCCCGATTCATGGGCAAACGCATTAGCACCAACAATTGCCTTATTTGGCTGTACGCTCACACCGGTAATATGTGTTAAAAGCTTGGATGTTGACATGATTTGTTTTGAATTTATATCAGTATACACCTGAAACTTTTCACCACGTGTTTTCAATGCCATCACCAGTTCTTCCATGGCAGTATTGCCTGCACGCTCACCAATACCATTAACTGTACACTCAACCTGCCTTGCACCAGCTTCGATAGCAGCCAAAGCGTTTGCTGTAGCAAGCCCTAAGTCATTATGGCAGTGTACTGATATGATTGCCTTATCTATATTTGGCACGGTATTAAAAAGAAATTTAATAAACTCGTAAAATTCGGATGGGATGGCATATCCCACCGTATCGGGGATGTTCACTGTTGTGGCACCAGCTTTGATAACGGATTCAACCATCTGAGCCACATAATTCCAATCACTTCGGGTAGCATCCATTGGCGAAAATTCAACATTGGATGTATATTTAGCTGCATGTTTTACTGCTTCAGTTGCTATCGCTAAAACCTCTTCCCGAGTCTTTTTAAACTGGTACTGGATATGAATATCTGAACTTGAAATGAATGTATGGATACGCGGATTGTCTGCATATTTCAAAGCATCCCATGCCACATCAATGTCTTTGAAGTTGGCACGTGCAAGCCCTGCCACCTGAACTCCTTTTACTCGTTCAGATATTCGTTTTACGGCTTCAAAGTCCCCCGGCGATGATATGGGGAATCCTGCTTCAATAATATCCACTCCCAATTTTACAAGCTGGTCAGCAAAATGAAGTTTTTCATCAATGTTCATGCTGAAACCCGGCGCCTGCTCACCATCGCGCAATGTTGTATCAAATATAAATACTTTATTTTCCTTTGATTTTGTTACTGTCATAGAAATTCTCCTTTACCTGTAGTTGATATCAAAATTAATAATGATGATTTCATATTATTTTTTAGTAATCGTTGGGAATTCATCCATCTACACCTCCAGCGTATATAAAATAAAACCGCCACGGGGTTTCCGTGGCGGCTGTAAATTTCACTATGCCAATACCTCTCACGAAACCCCTGTCGCGGTTTTTCCTAATAGTAGTAGTCCCAGAAGGTTAGCTATGTTGCAAAGGTTTCGTGGAATCATAATAAACATCATAATAGTACATACATAAATTATCAATTACAATTAATCACACAATGCATTATTGTCAATATATTTTAAATATTACATAATAAAATTTTACTACTTCACTAGTATATCTCGGCGTTATGCCATTAAAAGAGTACACTTTTATTGTACTCCAATATTTCTTTTTTGATAAATTCCATGATTATCTTCAAAATCAGAGAAGCTATTTACTATTGTAAATATCAATAGTATGAGGGTTTTAACATACCACTAAATTGTAGAAAATTTATTATCGTTAATTCTATAAAACGATTGACCATAATACAATTACAGTTTAAAATTTTCTAAGGTTAATGACCTTTTTATTCCTCTATAACAGCAAAGGTAACTATATCATATTATATGGAGATCATAGGACATGAAATATAATAACCAATCCATTATCAAAACATTTCTTGAACTGGAATCAGCCAGTGGAATACTTATGATAATTGCAACTATACTAGCAATGATTATAGCCAATACACCTTTGAATCAACTATACAATCTATTGCTCACCATACCATTATCAGTAGCAATAGGGACTTTTGCCATTGCCAAGCCGCTATTGCTATGGATTAACGATGGACTCATGGCAATTTTTTTCTTCATGATTGGCCTCGAACTAAAAAGAGAGCTTATTGAAGGAGAACTATCGAACATAAAAAAAATAGCCTTACCTGCTATTGGCGCTATTGGGGGCATGCTGGTACCTGCTCTTATTTATGCCGCATTCAATTATAATGACCCGGTAGCTATGAAAGGCTGGGCAATACCAGCCGCAACAGATATTGCTTTTTCCTTAGGGATACTGTCTTTACTGGGCAAACGTGTGCCGGCTAGTATAAAGATATTTTTAACTTCACTTGCTATCTTTGATGATCTGGGTGCAATCATTATCATTGCATTTTTTTATACTGCAAATCTTTCCTTTACTGCACTTACTATATCACTGTTATGTATTCCAGTATTATTGTTGTTAAATAAAAAAGGAATAACATCAAAAAGCATATATGTGCTAATAGGTATAGTAATGTGGGCAGCAATGCTGAAATCCGGTGTCCATGCAACACTGGCAGGAGTGTTTTTAGCATTATGCATACCTTTACAATCAGATAATGGAACTTCGCCACTTAAAGAATTTGAACATGATGTACATCATGCAGTTGCTTTTATCATCCTGCCGGTATTTGCATTTGCCAATACCGGAATTAATTTTAGCGGTATGACTGCTCAGCACCTTTTACATGGAGTGCCCATTGGCATAGCAGCAGGCCTTTTTTTTGGCAAACAGCTAGGGATAGTAATTTTTTGCTATGGTGCATGGAAACTTGGCATTGCATCACTGCCATCCCAAACCAATTGGAAGATGCTGTATGGCACTGCAATATTGTGTGGCATAGGGTTTACCATGAGTCTTTTTATTGGTTCACTGGCTTTTGAAGAAACAGGCACCAATCTTTTATTTGATGAACGCATCGGTATTCTGGCAGGGTCACTGCTATCGGGAATTGTTGGGTATTTTGTGTTACACAAAACACTTCCTGAATAATTATATTGTTTGTTTCTTAAAAATAATTTAAAATAAATACTTGTACACTCCCGCCGCCGAAGGCGGCGGGAGTGTACATTAATTAATTATTGTTCATAATAATACATTTAGGAATTAAAAGTAAAATAATGACATAGTTATACATCATAATAATATATTGTTGTTCTTGAACAAACATCTCATGAATGCTTTCCATAGTTATTGACAATTTTAGGTTTTTACTACTATACTGATATCATGGAAATTTCAGGAAAATCATTTATAGCACATCCAGAAGGATGCCCTTATTTACATAATAGAACCAAGACATATCGTTATTCAATTATATACAGTCTTACACCAGATGACCACAATATTCTTTTAGCAGAGGGATGGCGGCACTTTGGCTATACATTTTTTCAGCCAGCGTGTGCAGATTGCATGTTATGTATTCCCGTACGGATCAAAACCTTTGATTTTATTCCCTCAAAAAGTCATCGGAGGGTTTTACGTAAAAACGAACATACACAAACATCTATTAATGAACTATCTCTAACCCACAAAATCTATTCCATCTATGAAAACCACTCTATTAATCGCTTTGGTGAATTACCATCACTACAGTTTTTAATTACCAATGTGCTGGATATATGTTCCAACACCTATCAAATTGAGTATTATCACAATTCAGTGCTGTTTGCCGTAGATTATATTGATGAAACTAATGAAGCCTTAAGCTCAATTTATTGTATCTATCACACAAACTTTGCTAAATTAAGCCCTGGGATTTTCAGCATCCTCTATGCAATTAATCTTGCCAAGCAAAAAGGATTACCCTACCTCTACTTAGGCTACTATGTCCCTGGCTGCAAGGTGATGGAATATAAAATATCGTTTCATCCTTACCAGTGGTATAACTGGAAAAACCAACAGTGGTGCGATGAGCCAGTTATTTTATGAGCTATCGCTCCAGTAATGCTGTATCAATGATGTGTGTCACATGCTCATCAACATAGCTGTATGTCAGGTCAGTGGATTGTGCATCAGGGAAAACATTTGTAAACACACCATGTGCCTGTGCATTAATAAAACTGTACGCACTATCGGCTGGGTACTGTGAATCCTGCCACAGGGCAACACCAATCACAAGCAGTACGCAAGCAGCCACAGAGCCACTTGCTACATACAATCTATTTCTTTTCTTTATCCGTGTAAGCACAGCTTTTGCAATTGTTGCATCCCACTGGCTGTTTTGCAATCGCTCATTAATAGCTTCATCAAAACGTGTTTTACTATTGTTCATAGTTCCTCCTGCAATAACTTATACAGTATAAGTTTACCCCTGGATATGCGCGATTTTACCGTACCTTTTGGTATACCTAATGTGCCTGCAATTTCATTTTCATCATTACCCAGGGCTTTTAGTTTCATAACATCTTTATACTTTTCAGGAAGCTTTTCAATAACAGGCATAAGCGATAGTTCATCGTATTGAATCTCAGGAGGATTTAGATTTATACTGTGAAAAAGCCTGTTACGTTTATTCTCCTCACGCAGCATTTTCTGTGTCATCCGTTTTGCTTCATTTGCAGCAATGCGATATAACCAGGTTTCAAGTGATGACTCTTCCTTAAACTTGCCCGCAACAAGGCTTCGATATGCCCTGATATAGGTTTCCTGGACCACATCATCGATTGCCTCATAAAACTGTGCTGCAAGGTGCTTGCGCACAGCCTGCAGCACGACAGCTTTTGTTTGGCCAACAATTGTTTCAAATTCTTTTTGGGTCATTTTTTTTGCCCTTCACCTACATCATTGGTTCATCAAATCCCATTGGTCCGTGCGGGCGCATTTTTTCCATTCTTTGCATTTCCATCTGTTTGTAGGCTTTAAGCTTCTTTAACTGGTCTTTGCTAAGCTGTTTTTCAATATCCATCACATGCTGTATTCTCAGTATGTGAAGCTCAATGCGCAAATCGCCTATCTCCTTCAGTTTAGCGCGCACAGCATTAATGTCAACTTCATCTTCAAGCAAAAGCTTTTTTAGCTGAATCATCTTTGGTGCCAGTTTTTCCCGTATATCAAGCATACGCTTTTCATACTGATTATTGATTTCAACAATCTTATCTACCTGAGCATCAGACAGCCCTAACTCCTGCTTTAGCCGCTGTACATCACCAAAAATTGGGCCTTTCTTCATTGGCATATCACAGCATTGACCTTTACCCTTTGGCCCTTGAGCAAATGCAATCGTTGTAATAAGAGACATAGCCAAAGCAAACATAAAAACCTTTTTCATAAGTTTCCCCCTTCAATTATAGTGGCTTCTTCGTAAATATGATGATTAGACCTTCATTCAAGGTATTAAGTTCCATTTATCTTCAAAAGCTAAAGAAATATTTATTGACTTTACACTTTTTCATCCCTTTTGAAGAAGCACGAAAACTTATAGAAAAGGCACATTATATTGCACTTACCAACTGCGCATGCCGTATAAGTGTACATAAATGTGATAAACCACTAGATGTATGCATAATATTTGATGGAGCCGCTGAATTCCTTGTTGACCGCGGATATGCATGGAAAGCAAGTGTTGATGAAACTATCAATACATTAATAAAAAGTGAAGAAGCCGGGTTAGTCCATACCAGTAATAACAGCAAAGACCGTGCTACTGTTATATGCAATTGCTGCCCGTGTTGCTGTACTGTGCTTAGAGGAAGGAATAAGTACAGGATAGTTTTATTGAAGTTATGAAGAAGTAATTATACATACGTGTATACCCTGCCTTTGGCAGAGTATACACGCAACGTTTATTCAATTACATGCCTAACATTTGCTTCTTTAAGCTTTCCTGAACAGGCTTTGGTCCAAGCCAGATTGCAAACAATGCTTTTTTCAGATCAAGCCCTGCAACTGAACCCAGTGTGGTTGTTTTCTTTGTTTCTGTAGCGGTAAATACAGCTGTTACTCCTGCTTTAGGATCATATCCTAACTGAATAACATCACCTTTTTTAAATTCTACAGCATCAAAAAGCTTTAAGAACGCATCCTGTTTTGCTGTTGCATACCCGCTTGATGCTGCCTGTGCAAAACCCTCTTTTGTTGCTTCCAGGAATCTTTCTTTTGTAAGCAACCCAGAGTCAATAACCAAAACTACAGCCATGGGTTCATCAGCTTCAACTATTGTCTTTGCATCAGCAGTTTTCAGGCTTTCAGGTACCCATAGAGTTGCATAATACACTGTTCCTAAAATACCCTTTGTTCTTTTCCCAGTACCTTTTTTTACTAACTCTTTGCCACCAAGAGATAATGAAAAAACATCCGACATCATGCACACAGCTACTAACAATGCTATAGCCACTACTACACCTTTACGCATGTTAAACCTCCTTAACATATTTTTATATAGTCTAAACTTATATATAATAATTTTCAATTTAAATAATAATAATAAATTTTTTAGTCAACTATAATTTTTGCTGGCACATAATTACTCATTTAATAAAATATTCAATAAATGATTTTATCATTAATATAACTCCAATAATAATTGGGCAACAAACAATAATCATAAACAATATATACAAAAATTTTTTAACATAGTGCATAAAGGTTTTTTCAAAATTCTCTATCTTTGAAGCAAGCATAGGATTATATAATTTCATTTTATAAAAAAATAAATGAAAAACTATCGCAAACCAAGCAATCTTTGGTAATATAAAATATTTTAAAGATTGCTTAGCATAATAAGAAAAGTACACATCTTGAGTAATAACATTATGTTTTCTATATAGTTCTAACAAATTTATATAATATTTTCTTGCAAATTCCGCAGGCAGTCCAAATAGTAAAACAATAGTTGGAATAAAAATATTAAGTATACTATCCTTACCTATATTCTTATCAAGTAACGTATACAATAATGCATGTATAATCAATATAAACCAGCAAGCTCTTCGCATATCCCTGTAATATTCTTTAGGTACATATAAATATTCGAAGAGTTGATAAACATCCCAAAATGAAAGCAATAATGCACCAAGTATAAATAATACAACATAATGCTTGATAATACCTTTATCCATTCATTGTCCCAATTAATTTTTAAAAAAGCTTTATGTATAAATATGCACAAAGTTAATTTGCAAGTTTTCTTTGCACAAAATATACATCTTTCTAATAAACATTAGCAAAATTTCTTTATTTTTTGTCAAGCATCAACTGTGATAGTGTATTCATAACATCAAAAAAATCACCCCAGTCATAGAATTCTTTATTTTCAGTTAAAAACTTTTTCAAAAGGCCCCGGGCAAAAACAATATCAGCATACTTTGCCATTTCAATATCGGTAGGCCCGTCACCAATTGCTATTTTATATTGTGTGCGATAGTTATTCATGATTTTGGCCTTTGCCACCAATTCACCTTCATGCTCATACTCAGAGAAGACCCTCAAATATTCACCGCTTGCATCAATCTTTGCAGCATAGATAGCACTAACTTTATCCTTCAGATTGCCTAATTTGCGCACCACGCTATCATAAAGTCCACCAGATATTATTACCACTGGTATTGCATTACTATGGCAAAAATCCAAGAACTCAGGAAAACCAGAACGAATCTCTTTATCATCAATATATGCTAACATATTAGGATATAGAGATGACGGCAATGATTCAAGCAATTGCTTTACACCTTCACGAATGGTAAGTTCTTTCATCCACATCTTTTTGCCAATTTCATCAAAAAGGTGTGGCGCAAATGTCTTACACATTCCAACAAAAGTTTCAACGGTGGTTATAGTTCCATCAAAATCGCAGAATATACAATATGTGGTATAATTATTTTTCATTTGATTATAATAGCTACTGATAACCAACAGGACATTATTCCAATGAGCTATCGCCCTTAGCTTTTTCCAAAAGCGCAGTTGCATTTTGTAAAATGCTTTGAGAGGTTTGTGCAAGCTGTTGAATCTCATCAACCATCTGTGCAACGACTTCATTCATATGTTCAATGGCTTTTGCACTGGTCTCAATTGCAGCCTTTTGCTCTTCAGTGCCAGCACCAATATTTTTTGCAAGCTCAACATTCTTTTCCATCTGAGCGATAATATTTTTTATATACTTTTCTTCAACGGTAATGCTATCTTGCAATATCTTAATCTTTGATGAGCTTTCGGCCATACGAGCAATCAGGTCCTTTAACATCTCAGCAGTTGTCCTGATAACTTCAACACCTGTTTCGGTGGTTTTTGTGCTTTGCACCAGTACATTCTCAATGTCCTTGATACTTTCAGATGTTTGGTAAGCAAGCTTCCCTATTTCATCAGCTACAACCGCAAAGCCTCTTCCATACTCACCAGCACGGGCAGCCTCAATGCTGGCGTTGAGTGACAACAAATTAATCCTGTCAGCGATATCAACAATGACGCTAATTGTTTCTGAAATTTTCTGGCTTTGATTGCGTATCTGATTTATGGTTAACTCAACTTCTTTTATCTTATTGTTTGCATTACCTGTCTGTGCAACAACGTTATCAACCTCTTGTATGGTTTTATCTAAGTTTTGTCGTGTTTCATTCTTTATAATTTTAAATTCATTGACTATGGTTTCCATCATCTCATTGCCACCAACCTGCTCTTCAGATATGCGGGCTATGCTTTCAGCTGACCCCAAAAGCTCCTCTAATGTTGCTGATATCTCTTCAAATGTGGATGCCTGGTTTTGCATCTTTTCATTAAATTTAACAGTCAGCATATCTTGCTGTTTCACCTGTTCAAGTAAATCGGCTACTTTGTCTTTAATTGTTTCATTGAGTTGTTGTTGAATGTCTTTTTGTTGTTTAATTACCGATAGCTGTTTGGTAGAACGATTATCATATTGTTCAACAACTCTAATATTGAGCGAAGCTAAAATTCCAAAAACTGCAGTAATCATGATAAAGAAAATCTCACGAAATATAATAAAACCGTGAACCGGCTTGCCATCAATCGTTGCATCCCAGTGTATATCTGCCCCATGAGCTATTGCCAATAATAAAAATGCAGTCCATGTCACTACTGCATACCCTGTATAAAAAGCCATCAACCGCCGATTGAAATATAATTGCAGCATAACAAGCAAAATAACCATGAGCACAGAACTATTATATGACTCAAGTGCAAATGTCCAATCATACTTTTGTGCATAGGCAAACTTAGCAGCTAAAGGAATTGTTAAACTGATAAAACCCAGTAACCATTCAAAAATACCTGTTGCTTTTTGTAGTTTTTTTCGTTTATAAATTAGATATGCTAATATAACACATATACCGCTAGCGATTGATAATCGTAAAATTTCTAAAAGAGCAACCTTCCCTAATATTTGAAATATGTGAGCAATCACTGCAATGATGACAAATATAATAATATATGTGCCACTAGACTTTATTTGAAGAACCTGCCGTGCTGTATATTGAGTACTCATATATTCCCCATACACGTATAATAGTTATAATCGTTATAGTACGATAATACATATTTTAAAGAATAATAGCAACAATAAATATTTAAATTATAAATACAGCAATACATTTTATAAATCCTATAAATACAAATTAATATATTCATATCATTCATAGTATTTACACCTTTATCTTAGCACAATCCGTCCAAATATCCTTAATTTATTGCACAAAACTTATGATGTATTCAGTACCTTCACTAGCATGGTGCTGATTTTCAGCAAATTCACCTTTTGCACCAAATTCTAACTCACCGTACTGAAAATGGCACAATGCAATCCCCATGTCTATCATCTGTAAATCGTATAGCCCAAACAACCGTTTATTGCGCTCAAAGTAACCCGGTGTGCACTGTAAATAAAAGCAAAAATTTTAATAAAACATTTGCATTTTTATATATGCCTTACCCTACTATGTGTGACTATTGTAAGCAATAATTCCTTACAATATTGTTGAACATTCAAATCATTACTCCTGCTTCTTTTAGGGCTTGAGGGTATTAATTACATTATATCTATAGGGTCAAGGCAATAAGTCATGAATACCATTAACCTTTCAACATTAAATCAAAAGCGCTATCTTCACGTATTACTCCCGCTTTTTGTTGGCTCAATCATAGCATACTTAGACAGAGTCAACATTGCCTACGCAGCACTAACCATGAATAAGGATTTGGGGTTTTCTGCTGAGATATTTGGCATGGGTGCCGGAATATTTTTTATTGGCTATATACTCTTTGAGATTCCCGGGGCAATCATTGCTGAAAAATGGAATCCTAAAGGCTGGCTCATGCGCATTATGATCACATGGGGCATCGTTTCTTTTTTTATGGCATATATTACAAAACCATGGCATTTTTATTTGCTGCGTTTCTTGCTGGGAAGTGCTGAGGCAAGTTTTTACCCGGTACTGTATGCAAGCATAATACCGCGCTGGTTTATACCAGCAGAGCGCCCTAAAGCCATCGCGTTAATGCTGACATCATTGCAGGTTTCAGCAATTATAGGCTCTCCCCTTGCCGGGTTTTTGCTGGATATCTCAATTTTTGGCCTAAAAGGCTGGCAGCTTTTATTTATATGTGAAGCAATACCAGCACTATTGTTTGGAATACTTTTGTATTTTATACTTTCAAATGAACCGCATCATGTTTCATGGCTTACTGATGCCGAAAAGAAGTATTTATCAGATGAGCTGTCGCAAGAGCAAAAACAAAAAGCACAGCATTACACTGTTTGGCAGGCACTTAAAGATAAAGAAGTATTGAAGTTGGCACTCATCTACTTTTTATGGATAACCGGCTTCTGGGGCTTTAATTACTGGATGCCAACTGTCATTAAGGAGCTATCGGGCTGGTCAAATATTGCCATTGGCCTCTTGTTTGCTATACCTATGGCATTGTCCCTTATTGTCATGGTGTACATTGGCCATTCATCATCAAAAACAGGAGAAAAGCGACTGCATGGCGCAATACCGCTTGGCATTGCTGCAATTGGACTTGGTATTGGAGTTTTTATAAAGGACCCGGCAATTAATATGATTTTTGTATGCTTAGCTGCAATCGGCGTGTTTGGCCCATTTGGTGTGTGGTGGTCATACCCCACTACATTTCTCTCCGGGGCAGCAGCTGCAGGAGCTATTGGCCTTATTAATTCATCGGGAAATATTGGCGGCTATGTTGGCCCGTACCTTATTGGCATCATCAAAGATATTACCAATTCATTTGAATTGTCATTTGTGATACTAGCATGTATGGTGCTTGTCTCCGGCATTATGATGCTTACATTAAAAAAGAAGGTGCAATAATGAAAGGGTTTGTGCAATGCTATACTGGCAATGGCAAAGGAAAGACAACCGCAGCTATTGGGCTTGCCATTCGTGCAGCCGGCTGGGGTAAGCATTCTATTATCATTCAGTTTTTAAAAGGGAAAAGGTCTGGAGAGCACATCGCACTCAAGCGGTTTAATGATTTAATAAGAATTGAATCATACGGAAGTAAACATTTTTATATTCCTGGAAACGATGATACAGAACATAAAACATTAGTAGACAAAGCATACAAGCGCTGTATGGAAGTGTGTGGCGATAGCTCCTATGATATAATTATTGCTGATGAAATATTGACTGCGTTGCATTTCAAGCTTATCACAATTAACGATATTATTGCATTAATAGCATCCAAACGAAATGAGGCAGAATTAATCCTGACCGGGCGGGGGCTCCCCAAAAAATTACATGCCTACTGTGACCTAATAACCGAGATGAAAGAAATAAAGCATTATTATTACAATAGTATCAGATCTCGCAAAGGTATAGAATTTTAATTGAGTATATTACCATACAAAATAAAAAAAGGCTGCCCTAAATACAGGCAGCCTTATTGGTATTTTCTGTTATACGATATTACTTGCCTTGTAGCTTCTTTGCATCATTTATGAGTGTATCAACTACAGTTGGGTCTGCCAGCGTTGATGTATCACCCATCCCTGATTTATCAAATTCACCAGCTGCAATCTTCTTTAAGATTCGGCGCATAATCTTACCTGAGCGGGTCTTTGGTAGTATATCTGCCCACTGAATCATTTCAGGTGTTGCAATTGGCCCAATCTCCTTGCGGACATGAGCTACCAATTCTTTCTTAAGATCATCAGATTTTTCTACACCCGTCTTTAATGTTACGAATGCATAGATTGACTGACCCTTAATTTCATGTGGATAGCCAACAACTGCAGCCTCGGCAACTTTTGGATGGGCAACAAGAGCAGATTCGATTTCAGCTGTTCCCATACGGTGACCCGATACGTTGATAACATCGTCAACACGGCCTGTTATCTGGTAGTAGCCATCTTTATCTCGCTTACATCCGTCACCAGTAAAATATTTGCCAGGGAACTGTGTAAAGTAGGTATTGAAGAATCTTTCTGGATCCCCATAAACGCCTCTCATCTGTCCTGGCCATGATCTCTTGATACACAGGTTACCAGAGCATACACCTTCAAGCTCTGTACCATTATCATCAACAATACATGGCTCAACGCCAAAGAATGGAACCGTTGCCATAGCTGGCTTAATGTCAATTGCACCTGGTAGCGGGGTAATCAAAATACCACCGGTTTCGGTCTGCCACCATGTATCAACTATTGGACACTCACCCCTACCTATCTTGTTATAATACCAGTTCCATGCTTCTGGATTCAGAGGCTCACCAACTGAACCTAAAAGCTGAATTGATGATATATCATGCTTGTCTACCCAGCTGTCACCTTCTTTTGCCAATGCACGAATAGCGGTTGGAGCAGTATAGAAAATATTAACTTTGTATTTTTCAACGATTGCCCAGAATCTGCCAAAGTCCGGGTATGTTGGAACACCTTCAAACATAATGGTGGTTGCACCATTTGCCAATGGTCCATATACAATGTACGAGTGACCTGTTACCCAGCCTATGTCAGCCGTACACCAGTAGATGTCACCATCATGATAGTCAAAAATCATCTTATGAGTAAATGCAACAAAGGTTAAATACCCACCTGTAGTATGCATTACACCTTTTGGCTTTCCAGTTGAACCAGAAGTATACAGAATGAATAGCGGGTCTTCAGCGTCCATTTGCTCTGCAGGACAGTTGGCATCAACTTTTGCCATCTCTTCATGATACCACTTATCCATCTTGTCATTCCAGTTAACCTGTATCTTGTCGCCAACTCGTTTAACAACAATGTGCAGGCGTACTGTGGGACATTCAGCAATAGCTTTGTCAGCGTTATCTTTCTGAGGAACAGCTTTTGCACCGCGGAATGTACCATCACAGGATACAACTACTTCTGACTTACAGTCCTGGATACGGTCACGGAGAGCTTCAGCAGAAAAACCACCAAATACCACAGAGTGAACAGCACCAATTCGTGTACATGCCAAAATACCAATGGCAAGCTCAGGAATCATAGGGAGGAAGAATGTAACACGGTCGCCTTTTTTAACGCCATTTGCCTTCAAGACATTAGCAAACTTACATACCTGCTCGTGTAGTTCTTTGTAGGTAAATTTCTTGTCCTCAGTTGGCTCGTTGCCTTCCCAGATTAATGCAACCTGATTGCCACGCTTCTCTAAATGCCGGTCTAAACAGTTGTACGATACATTGAGCTTACCATTGACAAACCATCGTACCCATAGGTCCTTTGCTGTGGTACCATAGTTGCAATCCATTACCTTGTCCCATTTCTTAAACCAGGTAACATACTCTTCAGCAATCTTGCCCCAGAAACCTTCCGGATCAGCTAAAGATTCTTTCCACATCTTTTCATACTCTTCCCGGCTCTTTATATACGCTTTCTTGCGGAAATGTTCCGGAACCGGGTAAATCTCTTTTAATGTAACTTCTGCCATCTATTACCTCCGATGTTTATATTGTAATATGCACATTATGGGGACCGCAATCAGCGGCATACCCCCTACGCATTCTTATATTGTTTGTTCAAGTACTCAGCTATCATTGAATCATAGCCCGATGTCAACTCAAAAACCTTAATCGCCAACCTGAAATTTGTTTTTTCGGATACGGCTCCGTTATTTGTTTCCATTTCTTTAAGCACTGGTTCATAATCGGATGGGTCAACTATGACTGTTACATACTTATAATTCTTAGCTGACGACCTTAGCATTGCCGGACCGCCAATATCAATATTTTCAATTGCTTCTTCCAGAGTACATCCCTTTGCAATCGTTTGCCTGAATGGATATAAGTTGATAACCACCATATCTATTGGAATGATGCCTTGCTTCTGCATTGCTGCAACATGTTCAGGATTATCGCGCAACCCCAGCAACGCCCCATGTATCTTTGGATGCAATGTTTTGACCCTGCCATCCATCATTTCAGGAAAACCAGTATAATCCGAAACTTCAGTAACAGCAATTCCTGAATCGCGTAACAGTTTTGCTGTGCCCCCGGTAGACAAAATATCAACACCAAACCCTTTGAGCTTTGAAGCAAAAGGCACTATCCCTGATTTATCTGACAAACTTATGAGTGCTCGCTTAATTATTGACATTTAAACCTTATTTAACTATTTTAATTATACTAAAATTATTTTTTATTATCATACTACGGTTATGACCATTTGAATAAGCACCTAAAAAAATACAAGCATTTTTTAAATATGAACAAAATCACTGTATTTTAACAATAATCAAGACAACGAATAGCATATTTTTGTGAATGTTATTGCTATGATAACCATCAATTACTCACCATAATTGTAATAATTTTAGTGATTTATCATTGTTAATTTCTCAATGCATTTTTATGTGCAAATAATAAATGAAGGCTTGTTTTAAAGCTGAAGACATATAAAGCCCTTTTCCCGGTAACTATCGCCAAAAAATTAAAAAAATTCCAAATTTACCAAAAATTTTGTTGTCAGCACCGTAATATGATAGTATTTTTATACTAAAATAGTATAAAAGTATAAAATTTATGACTAAACGAAAACAACAACAGATTTTAAACACAGCCGAGGCAATGTTTAACCGTTTTGGAATAAAAAAAACGGCGGTGGATGATATTGCCCGTGATGCTAGGGTGGCCAAAGCAACTATCTACAACTATTTTGGCAACAAGGAAGGTTTGCTCAAGGCCTTAATTGCACAAAAGATACAGCAATTTGAATCCCGCCTGTTAAAAGCCACTGAAAGCACCATAAACCCTGTTGATGCAATCAAATCATTAATTCAGGAACATATTAGCCTTTTTACCACTAACCCTTTCATTAATGACCCTGCCTTACAGGATAACGAATTAAAAGAAGAGCTGGGCAGAAAGGAAGAGCATCTGTTGCAAAAAATAGTACAGCATGCATCAAGCAGGGGTTTGTTACAGGGTGGCGATAGTAACCAGATAATACATACCCTGCTGTTATTGTTAAAAGGTATGGAATCATCCATTAAAAGCATCTCGTTTTCAATGGATTCATTGAATGACAGCATCAATTTTATTTCACAGACTTTTTTCAAAAGCAAGGTAAAGGAGGAAAATAATGGCACAGCTTAAGGCGATGCTGTTTGAGTTCATTGTATTTTCAGTAGCTGGATGGATTTTAGAAGTTATTTACCGCTCACTAACAAATAAACGTTTTGTAAATCCCGGCTTTTTAACAGGGCCATACCTGCCTATATATGGCACAGGCGCTCTGATTATTAGCTCAATTGCATACGCTACCATGCATATGCCCATAGCATATAAATTTGCTATTTATTTCATCTCGTTAAGCCTGCTTGAATACTTCACTGGTGTTATTCTGTACACAATTACCGGCAAACGGTACTGGGACTACACCGATGAACCGCTCAATATACAGGGGCATGTATGCCTGCCATTTTCGGTTATATGGGGGATTTTAGCATTAGCTTTTGAATTTGCTGTTTTACCCCTTTATAGCTATTTTGTTACTTCACTGAATCCAGTAGTCATTAATATTGTCATAAGTATTGTAATGGTACTTATGATTGCCGATTTTATGATAACACACAACGTGGTACAAAAACTACTGCCTGCCCGCTTGCATGTATTTAATCCCACACAGTACAGGTTAGGGTTCATTAAATTTCAGAATGATGCACTCATTTCGTTGCGCGGTTTTGTAGATACCGCCATTTCATACAGGAAAAAATTTTTTATGATAAAACCCCTTCAATCAAATAAAATTATGAGATTATTAAAAAAGCGATATACTGCAATAGTTAAGTCAATTCGTAATAAATACGAACAAAACAACTAAATCTACATGCAAGGATAACTATGGAAAAGAAAGGATTGTACACACTGCCTTTTGTTCAGGATATACTTCATAATCAAGATTTTCAATCCTTACAGCGTTACACACATCATGGCACAACAACATGCTATCACCACACACTGGAGGTAGCCCATTTAGCGTATACATTAGCCAGGCTATTAAAACTTGACTATGTTGCAGCAACTCGCGGGGCATTGTTGCATGATTTTTTCATGTATAACTGGCGCACCGGCGGGCCTCGCCTCCATGGCTTCAGGCATCCGCGCATTGCACTGAACAATGCATCAAAACATTTTGTCTTAAGTCCAAAAGAAAAAGACAGCATCCTGCGCCACATGTGGCCGCTTACGCCACTTCCTCCACGCTATCCTGAATCATGGATAGTAATGTTAGCTGATAAAATAGTATCAACCATGGATTATATTCGCTTTGTAAAAAGTAAATTAGCTTTATTGAACTATAGCATACACACCTTTATTTGGGTACCATTACTATCACGATTCAATCGCCAGAAGCAATATTCTTAATTATCCAGATTTAATGAGAATAAAATTGGTTGCAGGTACTATCGCCCCCTATGGGAAATCAGGGCAGTAATGGGTATTCCTCCATGGCTGAAATGTATTTCCTTATCAACGGGAATATCCCAAATTTTTCTAATATTTGAAGGTATTAACACGCAAAATCCCCACGTTGGGTACCATTCTTTAAAAATATACGCAAGGCGTTTATACAGTTTTACAGTATCATCTATGTGAATACGCTTGCCATATGGTGGATTGACAGTACATAGAACCTTTCCGCTACCAATATCCTTTTTCTCTTTTAAAAAATCTCCGGTATAGATGCACAGTGACGCACATGCTATCATGCTATTGTGTTGTGTGATTGCTACCATATCCGTGTTACTGTCCCCGGCAATAATTGTTATATCTTTTTTATGATCCGTTATTGTACGTATAACATTGGAAAATGCTTGCTTTCTAAATGATGGCCAGTGCATAAAGGCAAATGTACGGTTGGCTCCCGGTGGAATAGCATGGAGTATGCACCATGCCTCTATGGGAAATGTGCCACTGCCGCACATGGGATCAATGATGGTAGCGTAATCACCAATATTGCTTTCATATAACAGTGCCGCAGCTACTGTTTCACGCAGGGGTGCCTCACTGATATGCTCTTTATATCCCCGCTTGTATAACGGCTGGCCGCTTGAATCTAGACTTACCATGCACTCATCATGGTCAAACCGTATAAATATTTTTTGCACTGTATCGGCGGCATTGCACTGAATGCCAAACAGGGATAAGCGCTTTGCTATTGCTTTTGTTACTTCCTGGGCAATTCTTTCAGTATGGTGCAGCTTTGATTTATGTACGCTTACTTCAACATCAATTGTTTGCTCATGGATATATAGCTCCCATGGAAATTTGTTCAGTGTACGATAGATCTCATTAAAATGATATGCCCTGAAATGGCACAGCCGCATCAGTATCCTTGTTGCAACCCGTGAATAATAATTTGCCGTGTAACAGTGCTCTAACGTTCCCCTGAATGTAACCCCACCTTTTGTAACCGCACAACCCTGTAAACCTAACAGCAACAGCTCTTTATGCGCTGTTTCCTCAAACCCGGGCTGTACCACTGCAAAAAAGGTGTGGGGGTTCTGTATTACATGCTGGAATATCCGGCGCTGTATGGCTTTTTGTGAGGTGCTGTAATTCATAGTTACTTTCTATCAAACACTGCCAGTAGTTCCACGTGAGGTGTTTGGGGAAACATATCATATGCTTTGCACCATGCAAGTGAATACCTGTCACAAAGCATTGCCGCATCCTGTGCAAAGGTGGCAGGATTGCATGACATATACACAATCCTTGGAATGCCTGCCTGCAACAGCTTATCCACAACTTTAGGCCCAAGGCCTGTTCGTGGTGGATCAACTATTGCTACATCATACTGTAATGTGTGCTGGCTTGTGTACTCAAGGGCATCACCTTGTATAAACGACACATTGGTGAGTTCATTACGTGTAGCATTATACCCTGCCACGGTAATAGCCTCATGGCTTGCTTCAACACCTGTGACATATTCCGCCCGTGCAGCAACAAAAAGGCTTATGCTTCCAACACCACAATACATATCAAGTACATTGCCATAGACCTGGCAAGCTATTTCCCTGTACATTATCTGTGTCATAAATGTGTTTGCCTGAAAAAAGGAATTGGGTGTTATTCTGTAGGTGATGCCATCAAGTGATTCTTCAATATAGCCTTGTTTTATGTCATCAAATACCTTCCCGTAACTCACATCAGCCAACCCATCACTTAAAATCAGGGAAATGGAATCAACAGCATCATATATAGCATTAATGACATGTTCACAATTGTTCTCTTCCCGTGCCACAACAAGGTTTGCCATCACCTGACCCGTATTAAATCCCTGACGCAATACCACATACCGCAGATACCCTTTATGGACCATATAATCATAGTCTTCAACACCTGAAATCCTTTCCCGTATTGTGGCATACACCTGCCTGCTTTTTTCCTGCAACAAAAGACAGTCATGCAAGTCAACAACATGCTTAAAGCTTCCCCTTCTGCGCAACCCTACCTTGCCAAAAGCTGTAACATAATCCATGCGGTTACGATACCCTAACGCTATGGAAGGTTCAACGGCATCAACAAAGGCCACATTATTCAGCAGTGCATTGCAATATTCCTTCTTTATAACAAGTTGTGTAGCGTAATCAAAATGTTGTAGAGCACAACCACCACACATGCCCGCATACATACACGGCGGCTCAATGCGTTTATCATGAAACCTGTCAGCAATGGACAATAAAAGCATAAGCTGTTTTTTCAAGTGTTGTTACTCCAGTCCTGTAACCTTGATGGATTCAGGATATTCCACGGCAAAATGTATCATTAATTCTTTTTTCTGATTGCTTTTTAGCTCAACCTGCCATGTTGCTTTTCCTTCATTATCAATATCAGCGCCAATACTGTTTTTGTTAATAAGTGTAACCGCTATCTTTTCATTTTGTGAGACAGGAATTGCATCCTGCACTGTAATGGCTACATCGCGCTTTTTGCCATTGGCAAGTTTTATGGAATATACATATTCAATACGCTTTGTTTTACTCACCAGCCCTTTATATTCGGTCTTTTTGCTTACCAGTTTTCGCTCAGCCGACAGGCTTTCATCCACTCCCAGGGCTATTGTTATGGGATCCTTTGGCACATAGAGTTTATTAACGCTGAAAGAATTTACAAATTTGCCATCCAGATATATATTCATATTCCCATCCTGCATGGGGAAATCAAAAGGATTGGGGAATTCACCTTCAAGCATTACATACGGAAGGACTTTGGGAACAGTTGCATAGCGCAAGGTACAATCCGTTGTTGCCTTTGCCACAGATATTTTATACGCATTGCCATCTGATGGAATAGTTTTTGCCCCTTTTACCTGAAATGAAAACGCAATACGCTCTTCCTGCATTACAGGCATTTCTTCAGCCTCCTGTGGTGCTGCATCCTGGCTTTTGAGTGCCATGCTTTTGGCTGATTCTTTATAATAATATGATGGCTGATATATATCAAGATACCATGGATTCAGCGTGGGATGCTGTGTTGCCACAAATGGTTTTGAGGTTGATAGCTCCAGTGAAACATCCTTCCAGTCTTCACCAGTCCTCTGATATACGCGTGCATTGCATGCTACTTCAACTGTCTGCGCTTCAGTATTTGCACGGGCTTCATATTCCATATTCCAGCCTGCGTTCCCTGTAATATATTGTATTGTTAACGTTGCAATCTCCTGGCCAGTATTTACAACAACCAGCTGCAATGATTTTGTTGCTTCACCGGTATTAAGAAGGGACAGTTCTTTTTCCAGTCTTTCTTTTTCCTCTTTAAGCTTTTGGAGTGCCTGCTGCAACTTAGCTATTTTTGCATAGCTTTGATTGGAATGCTGTTCAATTAATTGCAATATCGATTGCATCTGCGCTGCAGTCATGTTAACTGAAAATGGTGATGTGCTGCCTTTTTTTATATATTCAAGGACTGTGTTTAAAGCCTGTATCTCGTTTTGTTTTGCATTAATCTCATTATTAATTGATTCAAGCTTTTCTTTAAGTGTGTTAATACGCTGTGCATCGCCTTTCTTTAGATAGGTTGTTTGCACGCTAACATCATGCAACACAGCACCTTTAACAACTACCTGAACCGATTCATTAACCATTGATGCAGGCAGCCCATCTATATTAATCAGGTTTTCACCTTTATTGAGATTTATCTTAGCTTCCTTTTTAACAAGTGCGCTGTCATAATATACAATAACTTTAGTAATTTCAGGCTTAACTGTTTGTGCAAAAAGCACTGTGCTGCTCATAAAAACCATTATTACTGCCATGATACTTTTTTTCATAGATGACCCTCCTAGGGGAATAGATTGTATGTATCTTACTTCTGTATTCGTACCTGTGCAATCTGCCGTGAGATTAATACAAGCCTATTTTCATCCCATATTTCGCCATCGGTTTCTAACAGGCCACAGGTTATAAATCGTGTTTTGGAATAAAATTTCAACCACCTTGATTGAGGCATATTCCGTATATTTACCGTCAATTCAATAGTTGGCACCCATGCAACCAAGCCCAAGCTTACAAAGACTGCAGGAGGAATTGCATCTGACATCAGCAACAAAGCCGGGACATCAAATTTCCTTTCCTGCCGGAATGTTATCCATCCTTTTTGTATAGACTCATCACGCAATTTCCCTTGCATCCACCCGGCGGAAAATGGATCCAGCCGTACATCTACATTGGTGGACAATGAATAACCAGGTATCTCAGGAATAGCAACGCATTCATCTATACTTTTGACATCCGGTATCTGTGTTTCATATTTTTCAATATCACATTCAATCTTTTCATTTGCAAAGGTTCCCCATGCCCGTATTTTTTCTTTCCCTTCTTGAAATAAGCTTGCCTGATAACGATTAAACTGCGCAGACTGCGCAAAACATTCAACCTCAATGTCACAATCGCCTGGCTTACAGCGGGATATATAGTTGGCGGTTACTATAGGAGTTGATTGCTTATCACTTTGCATTGCCATTGCATTCCCTAACAAAGCAATGAGATAGCCCCCATTGGGGATCCCATTGACAAGCCAGTTTTGGGAGATAGCCCCTTTTAATTTCCCGCTATCTTCAATAAGGCTTATATCATTATCAAAAACATGCATATGCCACCTCTGCCAACGGATTTTATGTAACAATATTGTATACATGTAAGGAATTCAAACACTTTATATATTTTTTCTATATACGTATTTTTTCAAGGATAACACGCAAAGTTTATATTATAAGCTTAACTAATGAATTATCAGGATGTAATTGGGATAAAAACTCTTCCACAGGAATGCACAATATGTCACCTTTCTTTAACCGCTCATTTCCCCTGTATATCAGTATACAATGTGCTTCTGGATAATCTTCTTTAAAAGCCATAAGGCCCTTTAAATCAACAGGGTAGATATGTTTAGCATTCTTTACTTCTATGGCAAATAAACCATCCTCGCCATATATAACAAAATCCACTTCTAAACCGTTAACAGTACGCCAGTAATATAGTACATTATTTGTTTTGCGATAGCCAATCCATGTCCGCAAGGTTTGTGCCACCAGGCCTTCCAATGCCTGTCCATCAATCTCGGCAGGTTTATCCAAAGGACCTTTTGGACGAAGATACCTGAATACACCTGTATCAAAAAAATAAATTTTGCTATGGCTAATTAATTTTCTTTTTGCACGTTTAAAAAAAACTCCAATTGTAAAACATAATAAAAGATCTTCTAAGATTTTAAGATAACCCTCCACTGTTTTGCGTTCTACCATACATTCACGTGCAACTTGGCTTATATTTAATACAGATCCATGCGAAAAACTTAACGCCTCTAAAAACCTAGTAAACGCAGGGATATTTCGTATTAATGCTTCAGCCTGAATTTCTTCCTTTATGTAAAGTGATATATATGAAGATAAAGTTTGTTCAGGATTTTCAGAAAAATATATTAAAGGCACAAGACCATATTGGAGAGTTTTTTCTAAAATAAAATGTTCACCCAATTCAGAAGGCAAAAAAGGGTGCATTGCATAATGTAACGCTCTTCCAGCTAATAAATCAACACCTGTTCGTTTAAGCTTTCTTGAACTTGAACCAGTTAAAATGAAACGATATCCTCTTTTTTCTTCAATCAAAGAATGTATTAAAGGTAAAAAGTATGGCACTTTTTGTATTTCATCTATGATAATGTCTTTTTTCTGCGGATAAGCATTCAGCACTTCTTTTAACCGCTCAGGATACGCTGTATAAATCCGGTAATTTTCCGGGTCAAGGAGATCAATATATAATGCATTTGAAAAAGTATTTTTTACCCACAACGATTTGCCTGTACCTCGTGGTCCAAAAAGAAAAAAACTGGTTGATGGTGGTTGTAAAAACCGTTTTACATATATCATGGTGGCATACTAATACTAATTTTTGGAATTGTCAATTCCATTTTTACGGTATTTTTGGAATTGGCAATTCCATTTTCTCTATTGTTTTTGGATATTATATGAGTATGTATTTTTGTTTCTCTTCATTTATCTTTCTTTGTCTTTTATATCCCTATCAAGTGTATGCTTGGTCAATAAACCTTTAATATGAGGAGCAAATTACTAAATCTATTTGACAAGTTCACTACATTACACATATCGTATTAGCTTAATTTATTACATTTCCACGTAACATATTGAAAATACGGTAATATTACACAATACGGAGAATAAATAATTAAACATTATGAAAAAAAAATTGCCATCATTTTTTGACTGCATTGCACTCTTAACCATTACAATTATTCTGCTGTTTTCGGGAACAGTTCTATTCAAAATACCCATACCGCTCCTCCTTATAATAGCAGCGTCGATAGCAGGAATTAAAAGCTATCTTCTGGGTCACAACTGGTCTGAAATAGAGGGCAGTATTGTCAATGGCATAAAAGGCACATTGCCTGCCATCATGATTCTTATGACTGTAGGGATTTTATCCGGTAGTTTCATAGCATCAGGCACAATCCCGCTGCTTATTGATTATGGCTTAAAGCTTATTCATCCCACATGGATTCTTCCGGCAGCATACATTGTGTGCTGTATCAGCAGCTTAGTGATTGGAAGTTCGTGGACAACTGCAGCAACAATTGGTGTGGCCCTTGTTGGCATGGCTGGTGCCATGCATGTATCACCTGCTATCTGTGCAGGGGCTGTTGTGTCAGGAGCATACTTTGGCGATAAGCTTTCACCTCTTTCTGATACAACAAATCTGGCACCGGGTGTTTCTGAAACCGACCTGTTTTCACATATACGCGCCATGATGGCAACGACCATTCCGGCATGGGCACTTGCATTAATTGGCTTTATAGTGTTAAATATATATATTGTACCTGAAACTAATACCCGGATAGAAAATATTGAGTCGTTGTTACAAACACTTGAATCGTCATTTAACCTTCACCCGGTCACTATCCTCCCACTTGCAGTAGTCATCATTATGGCATTATTGCGTTTCCCGGCAGTAGTTATCTTATTAGCTGGAAGCACAATTGCAATACTGGTAGGGTGGCTGGTACAGGGTCAGAGCATATTAGCCGTACTGCAGGCATCATATTCAGGATATACCATACATACCAATAATGAAATCATTAATAACCTTCTCAACCGTGGGGGCATTGTAAGTTTTTTGGAAACAACCCTTATTATACTGTGCGCAACAGGTTTAGGTGGTATCTGGGAAAGTGGTGGCTACATAACTTCATTACACGACAACCTGCTGCATAAAATAAAAACAAGCAGGATGCTGATTATCTCAACTGTTCTTACCGCTGTTATTTCAAATATTATCATGGCTGAACAATACTTATCTATTGTTATGACGGGAAGAATTTATAAGGATGCATATAAGCGCAAAAAACTACAGCCTTTTATGCTTTCCCGTTCATTAGAGGACGGAGGCACGGTAACATCATCATTGGTGCCGTGGAATTCATGTGGTGCGTTTATGAGTTCGGCATTGGGTGTACCCACCTTGCAGTATTTGCCCTATGCGTTTTTTAATCTGGTGATGCCTGTTGTTGCAATTGTGTTGACAGCATTTGGCCTGTTTATCTACAGGAAGAAAGATGAGTAATATAATTTTTTAGGTGAGATAGTATGCAAAAAAATATCAAAGAAATACCAGCACGTGAACAAATACCAGCCCAGCATAAATGGGATTTAACCCCACTTTTTGTGTCCGATAGTAACTGGGAAGAACTCTACAGTAAAACAGAAAAGTCCATTCTGGAATATAAAAAATATGAAGGAAAGCTGGCAGAATCATTTGATATATTCTTGCAGGCTATTGAATTTGACCTTTCTATCTCGCGCGATATTGACAGGCTGTTTACATACGCACATCTGAAAAGCGATGAGGACACCACCAACCAGGATGCACAGGCGATGCTGCAAAACGCTCACTCTATTGCTCAACGTGCGGCTGAAGCTTCAAGCTTTTTAGTGCCTGAACTTCAGTCACTGCCTGAAGGTACTATCAGTAACTATCTGTCAAATACTAAACTATCCCCGTATGTTTTTTACATAGAAAAGATACTCCGCTATAAGGAACACACGTTATCCAAAGAAATTGAAGAAATATTAGCCATGGCTCATGAGGTTGTCATTGCCCCAATGGAATTTTTTCGTAAGCTTGATAATGCTGATAT
>Ga0101944_10000700_pt1 | contig 91194 bp, 85 predicted proteins | sample DewCreD2012metaG_FD_75245 | JGI IMG/M metagenome (GOLD analysis project Ga0101944, IMG submission 75245) | Hot spring sediment bacterial and archeal communities from British Columbia, Canada, to study Microbial Dark Matter (Phase II) - Dewar... ... | reverse complement strand
CCTGCGTGGCTCAAAAAATGCGCCAGCTCGCCCTCAATGTTCGACTCCTCCTTGATTATCTCAAAATGACCAAAAATTCCTGCCCAAGGAGCCCTTCGTGAATTAGAACAAAACTACCTTGAGCTGAAATTTGTCCCTTTTGCGTGAACCGTCTTGATATTGTTGAGCGCGTCATCGTGAAATTCGCCATGACATGGAATACCTGTGCGCCCTGCTCAAAAGCGCCGCTCGAGTTTGAAAAGGGATCTCATGGTCTGGATGGCCCTGGAACATTCGCCAAAGTCTCGCCAAAGGACCGCCCTATGGCGCTCCCCCGGCCTTCCTTCGTCACATCTTTGCCCATAGGGCACTAGAGCTCTTGCCTGGGAAGATGTTTTTCAAGCACCGCGATGAGGGGCGGAAGCCCTTCCCGCGCTGTCTTCCAGAGGATGTCCAAATTGATGGCAAAATAGGCGTGGACGAGGCGATGGCGCATACCGATAATGTTGTCCCATGGAATGTTGGGCAGTTCTGCTTTGGCCTCAGGGCTCATTTGGTATGCGGCCTCGCCGATGATCTCAATCGCCTTGACTAATGCCCAGACGAGTTGGCGGTCGTGCTCAAGATCGTTTCGGTTGCGATCATGGATAAATCCGACAGCCTGGTGCGCTGCTTCCACCATATGCCGCAGCCGTATCAAGTCATCCGGCCGCATACTGCACCTCGGCTTCTGAGAGAACCTGCTTGCGGAAATAGGGGCTGAGATCCTCTGGGGTACGCAGATCGACCTTCCGGCCCCCAAAGAGGGCCGAAAGCTCGTGCTCCATAGAGGGAATATCGAAAAGGGTGGGAATTCGGTCCGGCTCAAACTCGACCAAAATATCCAAGTCACTATCGGGTCCGAAGTCATCCCGAAGCGCAGAGCCAAAAATTGCCAGCCAGCGAATGCCGTGTTTCTGGCAGAATTCGGCAATGGATTCAGGGAAAACGTCAATCCTTTTCATGACTCAACCTCGTAAATCTTCACCCTCTCATTCTCCTGATGATCCAGAATCGGGACAGTAATGCAGTCTGACACATTATACCATCTGGGGGTTTCACGGCAACTCAGGGTTTTTCCCGAAAAGGGAAAAAGCCGCCCGTCGTGGGGGCGGTGCGCGGGGAAGCAAAAACGCCTCCCGGATTCCGGGAGGCGTTTTTCGTACGAGGGAGGTTGACCTTTCGGCTGTTACGAAGCCGACTTGGCCTTTTCCAGCTCGGCTTTGAGCTTTTCCACTTCCTGTTTGTACTTTTCCGCTTCTTCCTTGTACTTGGAAAGATCGTCCGTCGGAGCGGCCGGGGGGGCTTCTTCCTCTTTCTTCTTGCCGAACGGCAGCTGATCCTTCACCTCGTCATAGCCCAAGTAGGCCGCCATGGCACCGCCGAGGAGCAGCATCAAGGGAATGGCGCCCGCCAGCAGGTTGAGGAAAGGCTTAAACCAAATGAAAATACCAATGATGCCGAAAAAAGCTGCGGCAAGACCGCCTAGGAAAACCTTCATCGCTTTGCCTCCTTCTGCTTCTCCGATGACCTTGTGACCAGCCGCTTGTCCCTGTTGTGCAAACCTCGATCCCGACCCTACTGCCTCCTCGGCAGCTCTTGGCATGATAAAGATTTCACGCACCCTCTAGCACGGGCCGGGGGGTTTTGCAAGGAGAAAGTCGCGACCCTTCGGGCCCAAACCTTCTGACACAGCCCCGTGTTCCGCTGCCCCGTGAGGCCCTCCGAAAGATTCCCCCTGGGAAAAAAGGCCGGAAGGTGCGGATTCCGGGTTACGGATTCATTTCGTAGGCGCCCTTGAGGGCATAGACGTGGTGCTCCCAGACGGTGCGGAACCGGGCCGAATCCACGTTGGGCTTTCGAATCATCTTCAGGCACAGCGCCGCCTGTTCCGGCGTGCTGCTGGGTTTGGAGTGAATTTCCAGGGCGAACTTGGAAAAGTCCCGCACCATGACGTCAAAAATCTGGTCCACCAGGTTCTTGTCCACGTCGTCCATGGCCGCCTTTTCCAAGATGAGCTGGCCGTAAGCCACGAGGGTGAACAGCTCGCCCAGACTCAGCAGGAAGTCGATGTCGCGGCTCTGCTCCTTGCTGGGCGGGGCTGCCATGAGGAACCTCTTAAAGGCCTCGATCTGTTCCTTGAAGATCGCCAGGTTGGGCAGATCCATGCTGTCGTAGGCGATGCGGTAGTCGTGGAAGAGCACCGTGCTGAGACCCCCGGTGGGGCCTTGGTTGAAGAGGAAATCATCGTTGGCGGCATCGTCGCGCTTGGGGATGGGCGGGAACGGCGCGGGGTTGAAAAGAAAGTTTTTCATGAATTTCACCACCAGGGCCATGTTCACATGGACCGTGCCCTCCAGCTTGGGAAGGGCCCGGATTTCGCGGGCCGCCATCTCGAAATAGACGTCCTTTTCAAACCCGCGGGCGGCGATCACATCCCAGAGCAGGTTGATCACATGTTCGCCTTCCGTGGTGACCTTCATCTTCACCATGGGGTTGTAGAGCAGGTAGCGGCGGTCTTTCGGCGAGGCGGATCGCATATAATCGATGGCTCTTTCGGAGAAGAGCTTCATGGCCGCCAGGCGCGCGTAGGCGTCTACGAAGAGCTGGCGGATGTGGGGGAAATCGGTCACCCATTTGCCGTAGAGGTTGCGGTTGGCCGCGTGGCTGATGGCTTCGTAGAAGGCGTGGGTGCAGATGCCGATGGAGCCCCAGCCCAGATTGAATTTGCCGACGTTCACGGTGTTCAGGGCCGCGTCCCACGCCGCCTGGCCTGTGGACAGAATGTCGTCCTCCGTCACGGGATAGCCGTTCAGGGCGAATTCGGCCACAAATCCCTGCCAGGCCACCACGTTCTGGATGCAGTGGTAGGCTTCATGGCGTGAGTCCACCGCAAAGAAGACGTATTCGTCCGTCTCGCTGTTCTTGCCGAAGGTGGACACCATGGCGGCTTCGTTTCCGTTGCCGATGTAGTACTTGCCGCCGTCGGCCACGTAGCGGCCGTTTCCGAGGGGAGTGAGGGCCATTTCGGTGGAATAGAGGTCCGCTCCGTGAGCCCGTTCGGAAAGGCCGAAGGCGAAGATGTGGCCGTCCTTGAGGAGCGTCGCCGCTTTCTTCTTGGCCGTCTCGTTGGCGCTCATCCAGATGGGGCCCAGCCCCAGGATGGTCACCTGCCACGTGTACCAGTAGGGCAGACCGTAGAAGCCCAGAATTTCGTTCATATCGCAGATGCGCCGGGTGTCCCAGCGGTAGGCGGGGTCGCCGGCGCCGTAAGTCGCCGGGGTGAGAAGCGGCGCGAAGATTTCATTTTCCTTCACGAAATCCAGGAAATCCTTGTACCAGACCATCCTGTGGTAGTCTTCCTTAAGGCGGGCTTTGCCTTTCTTTTCGAAAAACTCGATGGTTTTTTGCATGATGGCTTTGGACCGGGGATCCAGATGGGGGTAGGCTTCTTTTGTGGGATGCAGCAGCATAATCTTTTCCTCCTCACTTAAGACGAAGATCGAACGAGCCAAGGTTGTTATACGACGGCATCGGCGGATGGGACAGAGGGGACCCTTGCGAGGTCGAAGCCTCGCAAGGGGGCAACGGCTAGTAGCGGGGACCCCGGAAGGAGCGGGTGTTGTTGCGGGGCTTTGCCTGGTTCACTGTGATGGCCCGGCCTTTCAGGTCGGTGCCGTTCAACGCCTTGATGGCCTTGTCGGCATCGGCGTTGGACGGCATTTCCACAAAACCGAATCCTTTGGATTGGCCCGTGTAGCGATCCATGATGATGTTGACGCTCTCCACTTGGCCGTGTTCGTGGAATGCGGCGCGGAGGTCCTCTTCAGTGACACTGTAGGCAAGGTTTCCAACGTAAAGGTTCATGCTTTGTCCTTTGCATGCGTGGTTTCATTCTTAGGAGGTCGCCCGTTGACAACCACGAGAATTCCCGGGCGGACACATCGCCGTTCCTGCCGGCGATTCGTGGACGCATCCCACCGCTCCCGGGGATCGATGGATTCCTCTCGGGCGGCGTCTTGATCGGTAAAACCGTGTGGGACGAGAACGCTGGGTTCCTTTTTCGATCGGAAGGATCGTCTGGGATGCGAGCGACACCATGGCACAGTCGGAAGGAGGAGTCAAAGGAAATGTGTCGGCGATGGGTTCACGGTGGGGCGAGGCCAATCGTGGGCGGGCCCGCTCCCGCAGCCCAGAGGGGCGCCCCATGGCCGCGGCTTTGGCAAAGCCCGAAGCCATACCGGTTTAGGGGTTGACGCTGCCCCGTCGGGAAACGTATAGATACATGCTTTTCCGATAACAGTTTTAGGGTTTTCCCTAAACGGCCAACGATGAGGGGGAGTGGCATGCAGGGCCGAAGAATCTACATGGACCACATTGCGGGAACGCCTCTGGCTCCCGAGGTGTTCCAAGCGATGACGCCTTTTCTCACGGAGCACTACGGCAATCCTGCCAGCATCCATCATTTGGGCGAGGCGCCGCAGGACGCCATTTTCAAAGCCCGCGCCCAAACGGCGGCACTCATCGGGGCGGAGCCCGAGGAAATCATCTTCACGTCCGGCGGGACGGAAGCCAACAATTTGGCCGTCAAGGGCGTCGCCTTTCATCGAATGCACGACGGCCGCCACGTCGTGGTTTCAGCGGTGGAACATTATTCGGTCCTCTATGCGGCAAAGGCTTTAGAAAAATTCGGATTCACCGTAACCCCGGTCCCCGTGGACGAGCACGGCGTGGTGGACCCCGCGGATGTGGAAAAAGCCATGAGGCCCGATACGGTGCTCGTGTCCATCATGCACGCCAACAACGAGGTGGGGACGATTCAACCTCTGGCGGAAATCGCCGCCGTGGTGCACAAGCGGGGAGCCCTCCTCCATACGGACGCCATTGCCTCGGTGGGTCGCCTTCCCGTGGATGTGAGGGATCTGGGCGTGGATCTTTTGAGTCTTGCGGCGAACCAGTTCAACGGCCCCAAGGGGGCCGGGGCCTTGTACTGCCGAAAGGGCGTGTCCCTGTGGCCGCTTTTCCACGGGGGCGGTCAGGAGGACGGGCGCCGGACCGGGACGGAAAACGTCCCCGGCATCGTGGGATTGGGCGCCGCCGCGGAACGCATCCGCACGCGGCTTCCCGCCAAGATGGAGCGATGCGCACGGTTGGAGAAGATCCTTCGGGAGCGCATCTCCGAAACCATCCAGGACGTTCGGTTCAACGGCCATCCGGAACGGCATCTGCCGGGCCTCGTCAATGTGTCCATTCGGTACGTGGAAGGGGAAGCCCTGCTGCTGCACATGGATCTCCGGGGGATTTGCGTCGCCGGCGCGTCGGCGTGCATGTCCATCACGGCCAAGGCGTCTCACGTTTTGGAAGCCATGGGCCTTTTGGGGGATGGGGCATTCGGGACCTTGCTCTTCACCCTGGATGAGGAAAACACCGAAGACGAAGTGCTCCACGCCGTGGAAACCCTTGAAGCGGTGGTGTCCCGACTTCGGTCCATGTCGCCCCTTTATGCCGCCCGGGCTTCGTCTTGAGGGGCTCGATGAGCGGCCGAAGCGGCATGGGCGCCCTCCGGGCGCCCGGCGAACCGGCGGAGCCGGGGACAGTCCAGCAAGCCCGGGCCGACGAGGCTCCCGTGTCGGAAATGGCGTTGGAGGCGCTGCTCAGGGACATTGAACGGCCCGGCCGGTACCTCGGAGGGGAAATCCACGCCCGTCGAAAGGACTTCCACGACGCCGACGTGCGCTACGCCCTGGCCTTCCCTGATGTGTACGAAGTGGGGATGAGCCATCTGGGCCTTCAGCTCCTCTACCATCGACTCAACGACATGGACGGGGTCCTGGCGGATCGTGTCTATGCCCCGTGGCCCGACTTCGAGCGGCGTCTGAGAGAAAGCCGCCGCCCTCTTTTCGCCTTGGAAAGCCGGCGTCCGCTCAGGGCGTTTGCCTTTGTGGGATTCAGCCTTCAGTATGAGTTGAGCTACACGAACATTCTCACCATGTTGGATCTGGCCGGCATTCCGCTTGAGAGCCGGCAGCGGCGTGAGGCCGACCCTTTCGTGATCGCGGGAGGCCCGTGCGCCTACAATCCGGAACCTCTGGCCCCTTTTTTCGACCTCGTTGTTTTGGGCGAAGGCGAACAGGTGCTGGCGGACCTGACGGCTCTCTACCGGGATTGGCGGGCGTGCGGCGGGGCTCGGCGCGAATTCTTGGAAAAGGCGCGGGCCATCCCCGGAGTGTACGTGCCGTCCTTTTTTAAAGCCCGCTACGACAAGCTCGGCCGGTTCGAAGGACTCGACCCCCTCTACGGCGACTACACGGCGGTGAAAAAAAGGGTCCTTTCGGACCTGGACCGGGAAAGCCCGCTCCCGGACCGTCCTTTGGTTCCTCTGGTGGAAATCGTGCACGACCGTTTGGGTCTGGAAATCGCCCGGGGCTGCACCCGAGGGTGTCGGTTCTGTCAAGCGGGATTCGTGTACCGGCCGGTGCGGGAACGGCACCCCGAAACCCTTGTGGACAAAGCGTGCCGGGCGGTTTTGGAAACAGGCTTTGAAGAGGTGTCTCTTCTTTCGCTGAGCACCGGCGATTACTGCCGGCTGGGATGGCTGCTGGGGGCGCTCATGAGGGAGATGGCGTCCCGACGCGTGGCCGTTTCCTTGCCGTCCATGCGCGTGGGGACTCTTTCCCAAGATGTCATGGCGTGCATCCGCCGGGTGCGAAAGACCGGCTTTACGGTGGCGCCGGAAGCGGGCAGCGTGCGGCTTCGACGGCTCATCAACAAAAACATCGAGGACGAAGACCTGTTTCAGACGGTTCGGGACGCCTACGCCCTGGGATGGAAGGGCATCAAACTCTATTTCATGATGGGGCTGCCCACGGAAACGCTGGACGATGTGGAAGAGATCGCGGCCTTGTCCATGAAGGTCTGGCGCCTGGGAAAACCCTATCGGGCCGGCGTCAACGTGGCCGTCTCTACCTTCGTCCCCAAGCCCATGACGCCTTTTCAATGGACAGGCCAGATTCCCAGAGAAGAAATCATCCTGCGGCTGGATTTTCTTAAAGACCGTTTGAAACGCCCGGGGATTCGTTTCAAATGGCACGGTCCGGATTTGAGCGTCCTGGAAGCGGCGTTGGCGCGAGGTGATCGGCGCCTGGCCGCGGTGGTGGCCTCGGCCTGGCGCAAAGGGGCTCGCTTCGATGCGTGGGAAGAACATTTTCAGCGCCGCGTGTGGGATGAGGCCTTCGCCGAACACGGCCTTTCGGCCGATGCCGAGGCCCAACGCACCTACGATGAAGCCGATCCCCTGCCCTGGGATCATCTGAGTGCCGGGGTGCGTAAGGCGTATCTTTGGGACGAATGGCAGAAAGCCTTGGCATACGCCCGCACAGGCGATTGTCGGTGGGAACCGTGCTCGGGATGTGGCGCTTGTGACGGCGAAACCGTCGCCCCGCGTCTCTACGAGGCATCGGCGCCCGAAACGGTGTCGATTCCGGAGCCGAAGGTGTCCGGAGAATTCCATGGGCCGCTCTATCGTTATGCAATCCGCTTCGCCAAAAAGGATCAGGCCCGGTTCTACGGTCAGCTGGAAATGAGCCGCATCATGGAAAGGGCGGTGCGAAGATCGGGTCTTCCCGTCGTCTTCAGCCAGGGCTTTCATCCCCATCCTAAGATTTCCTTTCGCGAAGCGCTGCCCGTGGGGATGGAAAGCGAAGCGGAGGGAGCGGAAATCCAGCTGGAAGAAGCTTTGGACCCTCAGGAAATCCAGGATCGGCTCAACAGGCAGTTGCCCGCGGGGCTTTGTGTGCGGTCCGTAAAGCGCCTTGATGCCGCGACACCCAAACCGTCCGTGCTTCGGGTGACGTATCACGTTTCGGGTTTGACCGAAGATATGGCGGAAGCTATCATAGCCAACCATGCCCTGTGCGCGGATGGCCTTGTGACCAAGAAGACCAAAAGAGGGCACATCGAAGCCCGGTGCGCCGATGTGCTCCTTGCCGTGCGGCGGATCGACCCGACGTGCGTGGCCATGGACCTTGTGGAAAGCCCTTCGACCCGCTTTAGGCCCCAGAACTTCCTGGAACTGCTGCTCCCCGGTAAGGGGAACGCCGTGGAGGGTTGCCGCGTCTGCAAGGTTTCCGTGGCGCCTTTCGAGGAATAGACCATGGCTTCGGAATTGATCATCAACGCGGATTTTTACGAAACCCGGGTGGCTCTGGTGGAGAACGGCCAGGTGGCCGAGCTCTACATTGAAAGGGCCTCCGATGAGGGCATTGCCGGCAATATCTACAAAGGGCGGGTCGTTCGCGTGCTTCCGGGGATGCAGGCGGCCTTCGTGGACATCGGGTTGGAAAAGGCGGCCTTTCTCTATGTGAGCGATGTCCATCATCCTTTGATGGAGATGGATCAGATCTTTCAGGACACTGGGTCCGGGTTGGAAGAAAATCAGGCGACGGCGCCCTTCGACGAAGCCGGCCAATCCCAATCCCCTTTGGAAGACAAGGAATGGGTCCAGGTGCCCATCGAAGACAGGCTGCGGGAAGGTCAGGAAATCCTGGTGCAGGTGGCCAAGGAACCCTTGGGGAACAAAGGGGCGAGAATTACCACCCACGTGACCTTGCCGGGCCGCAACCTGGTCTTGATGCCCCTGATGGACCACGTGGGGGTGTCCCGGCGCATCGAAGACGAAAAGGAGCGCAAACGGCTCAGGGACTTGGTCCTGGAAATCAAGCCGGCCCATTGCGGCTTCATCGTCCGTACGGCGGCCGAAGGGGAAGATTCGGAAAAGATCCAGGCGGAAATGGAATTCCTCCTGAAGCTGTGGCAGAACATTCAGCGCCGAGCGGAAACCGCTGCGGTGCCGTCCCTGGTCTATCGGGATTTGGACATCACGCTGCGGGCCGTTCGGGATCTTTTCACCAAAGAAGTGGACCGGCTCATCATCGACAATCCCCAGGAATACCGAAAAGTCCTCCAATTCACGGAAACCTTCCTGCCGTCTTTGAAAAACGGCGTGGAACTCTACGAAGGCAGCGAACCCATCTTCGACGCCTACGGCATCGAAATGGAGGTCCAGCGGGCGCTGAGCAAGAAAGTGTGGCTTAAGTCCGGCGGCTATATCGTCATCGAAACCACGGAAGCGCTGACGGCCATCGACGTGAATACCGGCCGATACGTGGGCAAACGCAACCTGGAAGAAACCATTCTCAAGACCAACCTGGAAGCGGTCAAAGAAATCGCCTGCCAGCTCCGCCTGCGCAACATCGGGGGCATTATCATCATCGATTTCATCGACATGGAAAAAGAAGCCAACCGGGAAAAGGTTTTCAACGCCCTCAAAGAGGCGGTCCGAAAGGATAAGAGCAAGACCAACATTCTGCGCATGTCCGAACTGGGTCTCATCGAAATGACGCGGAAGCGGACCCGGGAAAGCATCGGAAGAACCCTCTGCGAGCCCTGTTTCTATTGCGAAGGCCACGGGCAGCTCAAATCCACCCAGACGCTGTGCTATGAAATCCTTCGCGAGATTCAAAGGGAACAGCGGGAGCTTTTCGGCCGAAACGTTCTGATTCAGGTCCATCCCCACGTGGCGGCCAGGCTTCTGGACGAAGAACGGGCGTCCCTGGAAAGACTGGAAGAATCCCTTCATGCGTGTTTCCATGTGCAGGGCGAACGGAGCTTTCATCTCGAACAATATCAAATCACGCTGGAGGAAAACTGACCGACGGGCGCCGTGCCCGAGCCGCGGCCCGGTGTGGAGGGCGGCACAGGATGGCCGGGCGGGTTGAGCGGTCGAGGCTCTTGGGGAGCATGAAGATTCCGTGACGCGACTGGCTGGGATTCGGGGCGTTCTGGAACGCAACAGGACTTTGCGCTGGGTTCTTTACAGCGTGATCGTCGGGGTGGTCAGCGGTCTGGGGGCGTGCCTGTTTTTCGTCCTGCTGGAATGGGGCAGTTATTTCTTTCTCGAGTATGCGGCGGGGTACCCGCTGAGCAAGCCCGGCGGGGAACACCTGGTGGCGCTGGAACGCTCGAGCGTCTTCCGCCGTTGGATGCTTCTTTTCCTCCCCGCTTTCGGTGGGCTCCTTTCCGGCCTTTTGGTGTACCGGTACGCGCCCGAAGCCGAAGGGCACGGCACGGATGCCCTCATCGACGCTTTCCACAACAAAAACGGCATCATTCGCACGCGTGTGCCCTACGTCAAGGGGCTTGCCTCCATCATCACCCTGTCCACAGGGGGCAGTGCCGGACGCGAAGGCCCCATCGCCCAAATCGGAGCGGGCTTCGGCTCGTGGGTGGCGCGGCTCCTTCACATGAACGTGCGGGAACGGCGGCTCATGCTCCTGGCCGGATGTGCCGCGGGGTTGGGCGCCATTTTTCGGGCTCCCCTGGGCGGAGCGCTCACGGCCATCGAGGTGCTCTACCGTGAGGATTTCGAGACGGAAGGCATTATCCTGTGCATCATGTCTTCCGTCATTGCCAATGCCATTTTCATCAGTATTTTCGGGCAGCGTCCCATCTTTGACATTCCCCCCATCCATTTCGCCAACCCCGTGGAACTCCTGTTCTACGCCGCTCTCGGCTTGGTCTGCGTGCCTTTCGGGTTCGCCTACGTGAAAATCTTCTACGGAATGCGCGACTATTTCTTTCGACGACTGCCTTTGAAAAAGTCTCTGATTCCCACGGTCGGAGGCCTCATGGTGGGGCTGATCGCCTATTGGAGGCCGGAGGTTATGAGCGGCGGGTACGGCACCATTCAAGAGGCGCTTTTCGGGCGCCTGCCCGTGACGCTGATGCTCTCGCTGGCCGTGCTGAAAATCCTTGCGACCTCCTTTACCATTTCCTCGGGAGGCAGCGGCGGCGTGTTCGGCCCGTCCCTTTTCATCGGCGCCATGCTGGGAGGCGCCGTCGGGCAGGTGTCTTACGGGCTCTTTCCGCAGTGGGTGGGAGACCCCGGGGCTTTCGCCCTGGTGGGGATGGGAGCCTTTTTCGCCGGGGTGGCCAAAGCCCCCATCGGCGCCTTGCTCATGGTGTGCGAAATGACCGGGGGATACGGCCTTGTGGTGCCCCTGATGTTTGCCTCCGTCATCGCCCTCTTGTGCTCCCAGGGATGGTCCCTGTACGAAAAGCAGGTTCTGAACAAATTCCACTCTCCGGCGCACCGCACCGATATGGTGATGAATGTCCTGCAGGATGTGAAGGTGCGCGATGTCTATGACCCGAGCCTTCCCGTGACCAGCCTTCCGGAAGACATGACCTTTCGGGAACTCAAGCGCTTCATGGTCCACACGAGGGAATCCTTTTTCCCCGTGGTGGATGAGCGCTTTCACCTCAAAGGGATTCTGTCGCTTCAGGATATCCGCACGGTGCTCTTCGAAGATGCCGTGGCGGAACTGCTCGTGGTGGGCGAACTGGCTTCGCCTCCCGTGCGTCTTTCGCCGGATGAGAGCCTCTATGAGGCCTTGATGAAATTTCTGGCTTCGGGCTACGGTCAAATTCCCGTGGAAGAAAAGGATCTGGGGGTGGTGGGGATGCTTCGCTTGGAAGATCTCATGCACGCCTATCATAAGGAAATGCAGAGGCTGCGGGAAGACTGAGGAGGCAGCCCGGGTCGTCGAAACACGTTGCAGGTGGCGGGGTTTTTCGCGATTTTTCGTCCTGGAAAGATGATGGACGCGAGGGGGGCTCATGGCACAAAACACCATTTCGGAAACGCTCTTCAGGCAGGCACAGGCCGTCATTCCCGGCGGGGTGAACTCTCCGGTGCGCTCCTGCCGCTCGGTGGGCACCTGCCCTTTTTTTGTCAAGAAAGCGTCCGGATGTCGGCTGGAAGACGAAGACGGCCGTGTTTACATCGACTACGTCGGGTCCTGGGGGCCGATGATCCTCGGCCATGCGCATCCCGAGGTGGTCCAGGCCGTGCGCTTTGCGGCGACCCAGGGGATGTCCTACGGTATTCCCTGCCGGCTGGAAGTGGAGCTGGCGGAAAAGGTCGTGTCCATGGTGCCGTCCATGGACATGGTGCGTATGGTCAATTCGGGAACGGAGGCGACCATGAGCGCCGTTCGGCTGGCCCGGGGTTATACGGGTCGGCCGAAAATCATCAAATTCGACGGGTGCTACCACGGCCATAGCGACTGCCTTCTGGTCAAAGGGGGCTCCGGCCTGGCGACCTTGGGTATCCCGGGAAGTCCCGGGGTGCCGCCCGAAGTGGTGGCCCACACCGTGTCGGTGCCGTATAATGACCTGGAAGCGGTGGAGGCGGTGATGAAAGCCCACGGCGAGACCGTCGCCGGGATCATCGTGGAGCCGGTGGCGGGCAATATGGGAACCGTCGTCCCCAAGCCCGATTTCCTTCCGGGGCTTCGCCGCCTGTGCGATACCTACGGCTGCCTGCTCATCTTCGACGAAGTCATCACCGGATTTCGGCTCGCTCCCGGAGGCGCTCAGGAGCGGTTCGGCGTGCGCCCCGACCTCACCTGTCTGGGAAAGATTCTCGGCGGCGGCCTTCCCGTAGGGGCCTACGGCGGACGGCGGGAGATCATGGAAAGGGTGGCGCCCGTGGGAGACGTTTACCAGGCCGGAACGCTTTCCGGAAACCCTCTGGCTATGGCCGCCGGTCTGGCGACGCTCAAGGTGCTCGACAGCCCGGGCCTTTACGAATCGCTGGAAGAAAAGGGGGCCGCTTTGGAAGCGGCCCTGCGCGAAGCGGCTCAGGTCGCCGGCGTGCCGGTGACCCTCAACCGCATCGGATCCATGGGCACGGCCTTCTTCACCGACGCAGAAGTCACGGATTTTGAAACGGCCCTGAAGGCGGACACCGCCGCCTACGCCGTCTTTTTCCGAGAAATGGGCGCTCGCGGCATCCATCTCGCACCGTCTCAGTTCGAAAGCTTTTTCGTGAGCACGGCGCACAGCCGCCAAGACCTGGATCGCACCGCCGAGGCGGCCCTGGAATCCCTGCGGGTCGTCAAGGAAAGCCGAACGCGTTAGGGGCGAAAGCCGTGCGGCCATGAGGGGACGGCGGGGAAAAAGGGGCAATGAAAAAAATTCGAGCCAACGTGGCATTCCGGAAAAGCTTCCCAGGCCGACGAAAAATTGCGTTGACTTGGCTGGGGGCCTATGCTAGGTAGTCTGTGATATTTTACACGAAGTGGCCGATGAAAGAAGAGACCAAAAAATACCTGAAACAGGTGGGGTTGGCGAGCACCCTGGGTTTTTCGGTGGCTTTCGCCATCTTCATCGGCGTCGCCATAGGTTTTTGGCTGGATTCCCGCTTCGGGACCTTCCCGTGGCTCACTCTGGTCTTTTTGGTCATGGGAATCATCGCGGGCTTTCGCAATTACGTGCGGTTCATGCGAAGGCAGCAGCGCGAGGACCGGCGTACGCCGTAAGGGATTCGTGGAAACCCTGCTGAGCGATGAAAGGCTGATTCGGCGCATTCAGCTTGTGAATGTGATTCTTCTCTTTTTCGCCGCGCTGGGTGCCGCCCTGTTCTTTTCCATACGAGAGGCTCTGGGAGTGCTCCTGGGAGGAGCGACCGTCACGGTCAGCTTTCAGGTCATGAAATGGCAGATGCGGCGGGCGTTCCAGCATCCCGGCCGCGTCCCTTCCAAAGGGGTGCTCTTCGTCAAGTACTACCTGCGGTTCCTGGGCACCGTGTTTGTGGTCTTTACGGTGCTTTATTACGGGTGGGTGGATCCGCCGGCGTTCCTGGCGGGATTGTCGGTGGTGATGGTCAGCATTGTGCTGGTGGCCATACAGGAAGCCGTGAAAATGGTCATGAGGGGAGAGAGGTAAGCTATGGAACATCCGGTCTTGTTTCTCAGCATTCTGTTGGAAAAGCTGGGACTTCCCATCGTCCACAGTGCCGATGAGGCCCACACCTTCCTGCAAAAGCTGCTCCTGCCCCATGTGGTCTACACATGGGTGGTGGCCGCCGTCTTGCTCATTTTGGCCAAGCTGGCCGTGAGCCGCCTGGAGCTGGTTCCGTCGGGAGGCCAGAACTTCTTTGAAATGGTCATCACGGGGATCGAAGACTTCATGGTGGGCATTACGGGAGAAGAGGGCCGGTTCGCCTTTCCCCTCATCGCCACCTTGGGCTTTTTCATTCTGCTGAGCAACTACATGGGCATGATTCCGGGCTTCTTCGCCCCGACGGCCAACATCAACACCACGGCCGCCTGCGCCCTGATCGTCGTGACCTTTACCCATGTGATCGGCGTGCGATTTCACGGGATCAAGTACATCAAGCATTTCATGGGTCCCATTTGGTGGCTGACCCCCTTAATCTTCCCCATCGAACTCATCGGCCATACGGCCCGCGTGCTCAGCCTGTCCATCCGTCTTTTCGGAAACATCTTCGGCGAAGAGCTGGTTCTGGCCATTCTCTTTTTCCTTGCCGGCCTGTATCTGGCGCCCCTGCCCATCATGTTCCTGGGATTGTTCACCGGTTTTGTGCAGGCGTTCATCTTCTGCCTGCTCTCGTCCATGTACTTTGCCGGGGCCATCGAAGAAGCCCATTAGGATAGGATTCCCTGAGGCGGTTACGGTTGGAGGAAAGGCCGCATAAACTTAATTCTCAATCCAAGGAGGTTGTATCGATGTCTAGGAAAGTTGGGTTCTTCACGACGCTGTTGGTTCTCGGGTTGACCACGCTGGCCATGGCTGCGGACGCGGGATCGGCCGAAAAGGTCGAAGGCCTTCGGTTCTTCATGTATTCGGCCGTGGCCGCGGGATTCGGGATCGCCATCGCCGCCTTCGGAACGGGCTTGGGTCAGGGCATGGCCATCAAGAGCTCCGTGGAAGGCGTGGCCCGCAACCCGGAAGCCTCCGGCAAGATCACGGTGACCATGATGATCGGTCTGGCCATGATCGAGTCCCTGTGTATTTACGCTCTGGTCATCGCCCTCATCCTCATCTACGCCAACCCGGTTTCCAAGCTCATCCAGGGCTTCGTGGGCCTGGCGCACTAAAGGACGAGGCGAAGGCGCGCCAACGAAGGCCGAATCTCCGTGGGGATCGAGGGAACCCGCCTCGATCCCCATGCCCTCCCGAGGGCGGTTTGGCCTTCTTTTGAGCCGGGCCATGTGAAGAGCGGCACAACACGGGGGCGCCGCATGGCCGCATGCACAAGGACGTTCACGGCGCTTTCAGGCGCGTTCCGGTGCGGCACCCACGGCTGCATGAGGGGCAGAGGATGAAATTTGCCAAAATCCCCATGGCGACCATCAACCGCCTTTCCATCTACGTCCGAACCCTGCAGGAGCTTCTGGAGGATGACGTGGATGTGATCTCTTCGGAAAGGCTGGCCAAGCAGTGCGGGGTGAACCCGGCGCAGATTCGAAAGGACCTGGCCTACTTCGGCGAATTCGGCGTGCGCGGTGTGGGCTATCATGTGGCCGATTTGGTCAACCAGATCAAGGAAATCCTCGGCCTCAACCGCACGTGGAACCTGGCCATGGTCGGCCTTGGCAATATCGGCTCGTCCATGATCCGTCACGGCAATTTCGTCAAGCACGGCTACATCTTTACGGCGGCCTTCGATGTGGACCCGCAAAAGGTGGGAAAAAAGCTCCCCAACGGACTCATTGTCAACCACGTGGATGAATTGGAGGAAGTGGTTCGGGAGCGGGACGTGCACATCGGGGTCATCGCCACACCGGCCAGCGCCGCCCAAAGCGTGGCCAACCAGCTCATCCTCGCCGGCATCAACGGCATCCTCAATTTCGCCCCGGTCCAAATCCAGGTGCCGGACTGTTGCCACGTGGAAAACGTGGACTTTACCATCAAACTGGACTGCATTGCCTACCACTTGTCCACCGGCGTGTGAGCGGACGGCGGGCGTCACAGATTTCCTTATGGGATTCCAAACGGTGGTGGGAAGGGATCACCATCGGCGGCGCAGCGCCCGAGTCGTGGGGGTGTCAAAACGACGGATCACCTCCGGAATCGGGCCTTCGGCCACCACGCGACCACCCTCGGGGCCGGCTCCGGGACCCAAATCCAGCAGGTAATCAGCGCATCGAATAAAATCCGGATCGTGCTCGATGACGATCACCGTATGTCCCGCCACGACCAGGCGGCGCAGCAGGGCCAAAAGCTTTTCCACGTCGTGGGGATGGAGCCCCGTTGTGGGTTCGTCGAACAGGTACAAGGAAGGCCGGCGAGCGGACCGGGCCAGCTCGCGGGCCAGTTTGAGCCTCTGGGCTTCGCCGCCCGAAAGGGTGTTTCCCGGTTGGCCGAGCCGGAGATAGCCCAGGCCCACTTCGTCCATGACGGTGAGCTTGCGGCGGATGGCGGGGAGGTTGCGAAAGATCTCGGCGGCTTGGGAGACGCTCAACTGGAGCACGTCGGCCATGGACAGCCCTTTGAAACGAACGGACAGGGTCTCTTCGTCGTAGCGCGATCCGCCGCATTGAGGGCAGGTGACATAGATGTCGGGCAGAAAGAACATTTCCACGCGCACGCGCCCTTCGCCTCGGCAGGATTCGCATCGTCCTCCGGGAACGTTGAACGAAAACCGATCGGGCGAGTACCCGCGCGCTTTGGCTTCGGGAAGTCCGGCAAAGAGGGACCGCAGGGGGTCCAGGACGCCACAGTAGGTGGCCGGGACGGACCTCGGCATGCGCCCGACCGCCGATTGGTCCATGACCTGAACGCGGTGGAGGTTTTCCCAGCCCGTCAGGGCATCAAAGGGCAAGGCCGGGGCGTCCATTTTGTGGACGGCGCGAACCAGAGCGGGATAGAGGGTTTGCACCACGAGGGAGCTCTTGCCCGATCCGGAAACGCCCGTCACACACGTGAGCGCCTCCAAGGGAAAGCGCACGGTGAGGTTTTGAAGATTGTGTCCTTTGGCACCTTCCAGGACGAGAAACCGGCGGAACGGTTTTGCCCTGGGGCAGGGATCGGGGGCTGAGCCCCCGTGCCTTTCAAGATAGGGGGCGGTGAGGGAATCGCGGCAGCCACGGAGTTCTTTCGGTGTTCCGGCGAAGACCAGTCGGCCTCCGGCAGGGCCGGCCCCGGGACCCAGTTCCACCACGTAATCGGCCTGCTGCACGGTGGCCGGATCATGTTCCACGACGAGGATCGTGTTTCCTCGGCTTCGAAGGTCCCGAAAGATTTCCATGAGCCTTTCCATGTCCTGGGGATGCAGTCCCACGCTGGGTTCGTCGATGATGTAGAGGACTCCGGAAAAGGGCGTGGAGACTTGCTGGGCCAGTCGCAGGCGCTGCGCCTCTCCGGAAGAAAGCGACGCCACGGGGCGGTCCAGGGAGACGTAATCCAAGCCGAGCCTTTGCATCGCCTGAAGACGCTGCCGTATTTCGCCGCGGATCTTTTCGGCGATGTCCCGCTCATGGGGGGCGAAATCCAGGCTTCCGAGCCAGCTCTCCATGTCCGCAATCGTCATGGCGTGAGCGGTCCCGATGGAACATTCGCCGACGAGCACCGCCAGGGCGTTTGGGTTCAAGCGCATGCCTGCGCAGGCCGAGCAGGGCGTTCCCCGGGGAAGATCGAGAAAGTCATCTTCCGCGGACACTTTCTTGGGAGACCCGGCGGGATCCACCCCCGTGCCCTCGCAGCGCGGGCACATCCCCTTGGCGTGAAAGAAGGAAAAGAGCGCCATGGATGGGGGTTCGGCCACGTGCCCGCACCGAGGGCACGCGGCGGTCTGGGAAAAGGTGAGGCTCTGTCCTGTTTCGAAGACGACCCGCACGGTCCCGTTTCCGTACCGTGCGGCCAGTTCCAAAGACCCCGCAAGGCGCCCCGCGCCCTCGGCTTTGAGGCTCACACGGTCGACGACAAGATCCAGGGCGTACTGGGGCCGTCGCGGAAGCGCCGGCACGGGATCCAGGAGATACACGGCGTTGTCCCAAAGGATCCGCATGAAACCGTCCCGCTTCAAAGACGCCAGAAGGCGGGAGAGTTTCTTTTCTGGGACGGGTTCCAGGGGAGCGGTGATCATCACCCGGGTCCCTTCCGGGCTTTGCAGAAGGTGCTCCGTCATTTGGCGGATGGTGTGGGATCGGATGGGGATTCGGCATGCGGGACACGTGGGGGATCCCAGACGGGTAAAGAGGAGCCTCAGGAAGTCGTAGATGTCGGTATAGGTGGCTACCGTGGATCGAGGGTTGGAGGGAAATCGGCATTGTTCCACGGCAATGGAGGGACTCAAGCCGTCGATGGCTTCCACATCGGGTTTTTCCCGACGAAAAGTGGGCAAAAGGGCCATGCTGGACGTGGGCAGAAAGGAATTGAAATAGCGCCGTTGGGTTTCGGCGTGCAGGACGTCGAAAACCAGAGTGGACTTGCCCGAACCGCTGACGCCGGTGACCACCACAAAGGCGTTCTTAGGAAGGTCCACGTCGAGGTTCTGAAGGTTGTTTTGTCGGGCGCCGCGGATGCGGATCCAGGCGTCTTGACGGCTCATGTCCACATTCCCAAAGGAGATTTTCCGGCTCCCCACTCCCCACTCCCCACTCCCCACTCCCGACTTACGACTTACGATTCACGATTCACGATTCACGATTCACGATTCACGATTCACGATTCACGACGAAATTCCAAGCGTTCCCTTGTGTTTCCGGCCCTCCGATGATGGACCATGGTGAGGGCCGTTTTCAGGGCGTACAGAAGGCTTCCGGGATGGGCCGTTCCCGTGCCGGCGATGTCGTATCCGGTGCCGTGGTCCACGGACGTGCGGACAATGGGAAGTCCCAGGGTGACGTTGGCGGCTTCGTAAAAATGGACGAGTTTCAGCGGGATGAGCCCCTGATCGTGATACAGGGCGAGGACCGCGTCAAAGGCTCCTTCAAAGGCACGCACGAAAACCGTATCCGGCGGGTGAGGGCCGGAGACGTCGCAGGACGGATGATTTCGGCGGAAACGGTGGATGGCCGGGGCGATCACGTCCGACTCTTCTCGGCCGAACCGGCCGGATTCCCCGGCATGGGGATTGAGCCCCGCCACGGCCACTCTGGGCCGGGCGATGCCGAAATCCCGTATCAAGGAGCCGACCAGCACGTCCAGCGTCAGCAGAATCCGTTCGGGCGTGATGCGGTCAGGAACTTCCCGAAGGGCGCAATGGATGGTGACCAGGGCCACCCGGAGTTTCGGCCCGGCAAGCATCATGACCACGTGCGGGGCTCCGGTGAGATCCTGAAGGAATTCCGTATGCCCCGGAAAGGCAAAGCCATGCCTGTGAAGCATCTCCTTGTGAATGGGGCCAGTGACCACGGCATCGGCATGACCGTCCACGGTCAAGCCCACGGCCGTGCGGATAAAGTGGATGGTTTCGCGGCACGCCGCCGCGGACGGGCGGCCGTAGGCGATATCGTTCAGGCTTAAAGGCCGGGGACACAGCACGCCCAAGGATTCGTCGGACGGGGATTCCGGGACGTCCGCCGCGCTTTCCAGAACCCTCAAGGGGAGGGGAAGATGCAGAACGTCCATGGCCCGACGAAGCGCCGTCACATCGCCGAGTATTAGGGGACGGCACGCCGCCCGCACCCAGGGTTCATGCATCGCCTTGACGATCACTTCCGGGCCGACCCCGGCGGGATCCCCCATGGTCAAGGCCAAAACCGGTTTTTTTCGCACCACCTCTTCACTCACGACAGCGCCTCAGATCTGCAGCATGCGCTCGACGGCCCGAAGCGCCTTCAGGCGGATTTCTTCGGGCACGTGTACCCTGGGGGTGAGCGTTTCCAGGCTGCGCGCAATGTCGGCCAATGTGGTCTTTTTCATGTCGGGGCACACCATTTCGGTGGAGACGGGAACAAAGACTTTGTCGGGATTGTCTCGACGAAGCGCGTGAAGGATGCCCGTTTCGGTCCCGATGAGGAAGGAGCGATGAGAGCTTGCCTTGGCGAAGCGCAGCATCCCGGAGGTGCTCGTGACCACGTCGGCCAGATCCAGCACTTCGGGTCGGCATTCGGGATGAGCGACAAACAGGGCGTCCGGGTGGGCGTCTCGGGCTCGGCGGACCGTTTCCGCCGTCAACCGGTGGTGGATGGGGCAGTAGCCTTTCCAGTAATGGATCGTTTTGTCGGTATGGCGTGCGGCATAGAGGGCCAGATTCTGGTCGGGGATGAGATACAGGGCCGGTTCTTCTTTGAAGGACGCCACCACGCGATTGACGTTGGCGGAGGTACAGCAGACCGTGCTTTCCGCCTTCACTTCGGCCGTGGAATTCACGTAGGTGACGATGGGCACCCCGGGATAGTCTTCGCGAATCCGGACCACGTCCCGAGCGGTGATCATATCGGCCATGGCGCACCCGGCCGATGGGTTGGGCAGGACGACGACCTTGTCGGGGTTGAGGATGGCCGCGGTTTCCGCCATGAAATGGACGCCGCAAAAGACGATCACATCGGCGTCCGTCTCCCGCGCCTTGCGGCTCAGCTCCAGCGAATCGCCCGTGAGATCGGCGATATCCTGAATGATGCCGGGCTGGTAGTTGTGCGCCAAAATGACGGCGTTTCTTTCTTTCCTCAGGGCGGCGATTTCGGCGATGAGCCGTTCGTCGGATGACATAGAGCTCTCCGTTCAGTCTTTCAGTCGGCGCTTGATGGCGCCGATTTCTTCTCGGGTCAGTTTGCGGCCGGTGGGATCCAAGACGATGGTGGCATCGTCCGGATCGAAAGCAAAAAGTTCCTTGGGCAGCGCGGGCATTTCCTTTTGATTTTGAAATTGGATACGGTTGAGATTGCCCAAGGCGTCTTGGGCTTCGATTTCGGTAATCTTGTAGTCGTGAGTGTCGACCCACACGCGCAAGGCGCGCACATTGGGATCGTCCTGCTTCGGGGTGAGGCGCAGGACGGCGGTTTGTTCCGTCGCCGCTGCGGCGTCGAACGAAGCCTGGAAGCTCTCCCGCAAGGGGACGACCCCCTCAAAAAAGGTGCGCATGATGGGCGACTGCAAGAGTTCCTTCATTTCGAAAAGAGAGATCTGGCGGTCTTCGGGCACGTAAAGCCAGGCCGTGTCCTTCAAGGCGACGAAAATCTGGCGTTCCGGCTGTTCGTATTCCCAACGCATGCGGCGGGGTTTTTGAAAGTAAAAGACACCGCGGGCTTCGGTGGTCGCCCCCGAAGTGGCCACGGACGTGGTCCACTGGGAAAAATCCGCCGTGTAGGCCGACACGGTGCGGTAATGGTCTTCCATTTTGCGCAGAAGGTGTTCCACCCCGGCATCCGCCCCATCGCCGGCCGCGGCGGCCGCCATCCCGACCCAATGAAGCGCGATGGCCGCTGCCATGAGCCGAAAAGCGAAGCGGAAAACAGGGCCCCATGCTGTGCTGTCTTGCCGTCGTGGTGTGCTCATGAATCTCAGGACTCCTTGGGAACCAGAACCTCGCGGGGTTTACTCCCATCCGAGGGGCTGACGATTCCTTGCTGCTCCATGATTTCGATCATGCGTGCCGCCCGGTTGTAGCCGATCCGCAGCCGCCGCTGGATCATGGAAATGGAAGCCTGGCGGCTTTCCACCACAAGCCGGACCGCCTCCTCGTACTTTTCGTCCATTTCTTCGTCGGCGATTTCCGACCCCGATTCCTTTTCCGCAAAGGAAACCCGTCGCGCCATGGGATCCGCCTCGGGATGGTGTTCCCGCCAAAAGTCGGTCACGCGCTGCACCTCGGCATCGGAGACGAAGGCGCCCTGAATGCGTTGCAATTTGCCCGTGCCGGGCGGAAGAAAGAGCATGTCGCCGGCCCCCAGAAGGGTTTCCGCCCCGTTGGTGTCGAGGACGGTGCGGGAGTCCACCTTGGAAGAGACCTGGAAGGAGATGCGGGTCGGAATGTTGGCCTTGATGATGCCGGTTAAAACGTCCACGGACGGCCTCTGGGTAGCCAAGATGAGATGGATGCCGGCCGCTCGGGCCATCTGAGCCAACCGAGTGATGTATTCTTCCACTTCCCGGGAAGCGACCATCATGAGATCGGCCAGTTCGTCGATGACAAGGACAATGTAGGGCAGAGGGTGATGTTCCAGCACGAAGCCGTTGGCCGTTTCTCTGGGCGGGCCTTCCGGGGGTTTGCGGGATTCTTCCTTGCCTAACACGCGGTTGTAGGTTTCGATGTTCCGGACGTTCTTGTCGGCCAGAAGCTTGTAACGCAGTTCCATTTCCTGAACCGCCCAGCGCAGGGCGCGGGTGGCCATCTTGGGTTCCGTGACCACGGGATGAAGCAGATGAGGGATGTGTTCGTAGGTGCTCAATTCAATCCGCTTGGGGTCGATCAACAGGAACCGCAGGGTCTCCGGCGTGTTCCGGTAAAGCAGGCTGAGCAGGATGGCGTTGATGCAGACCGATTTTCCTGTCCCGGTGGCCCCGGCGATGAGCAGGTGCGGCATGCGGGTGAGCTGGGTGACCACGGGATCGCCGGTGATGTCTTTCCCCAGCGCGATGGTCAAAGGCGATGGCGACGCGGCGAAGGCCTTGGATTCGATGATGGAGCGAAGAGAGACCATGGCCCTTTTTTCGTTGGGAATTTCGATGCCGATGGCCGCCTTTCCGGGAATGGGAGCGACGACCCGCACGCTCGTCGCCTTGAGAGCCATGGAGAGATCGTCGGCCAAGCCGACGATGCGGCTGATTTTGATGCCCGGTGCCGGACTGTATTCATACATGGTGATGACCGGGCCGGGATTGATGGCCACAACACGGCCCTGGACCCCGAAATCCCCAAGCTTTTCTTCCAAGGTTCGGGCTTTTTCCTGAAGATCGGACGGATCCGGGGAAGCCTCTTCGGCTTCGTAAAAATCCAGAAGATCCACGGGCGGCAAAGGAACGGCCTCAACGGAGCGCCCCGAGGGAACGGTCTTTTCTCGTGGCGAAGGGGCCGGTTCTTCCGCCGCAAGACTCGGCGGTGCCGGTGCCGTCTCCCGAAGTTTGCGCTCCGAGCCGGACGAGCTCTTGGCTTTGCGGCTCGGTCGTGCGGCCGGTGCCGCTGCGGACCGCTCTTCCGGCGGCACTTTCAGCTGGGTTGCGGCCGCCTTGGCGCGAGGCTTTTTCAGAAGGGCGAAGACGCCCAAAGGGACGGCCAAGAGAAGCCGTCCGAAGGATTTCAGGCTAAAAGGGGTGGCCAGGACGAGCCCGATGAGGAAAAAGCCTCCCAAAAGCACGTGCGCGCCCAAAAGATTCAGCCGAGCGGCGAGAAAAGATGCGGACAGGGTGCCCAGCTGGCCTCCCACGAGGATTTCCTGCCCGAAGAAGGTCGCTTTCGGTCCATAAAAAGCGGCCAGGGTGACGGCGGTCCACAGCATAAGGACAAGCCCCACCCCATGCATCCGTCCATAGGGAAACACGGCTCGGCCCCGCAGCAGCGACCAGCTCCACCAGAAGCCGAAGACCGGAAGAGCATAGGCTCCCAAGCCGATCAGAAAAAAAAGGAGCCAGGAAAGATGGGCGCCCAGTGTGCCGACCCAGTTCGCCATGGTGCGGCCGGCGGCTGAAGAGCCGAAAAAGGTGGGATCGGCGCTGTGGTACGAAAGAAGGCTCGCCGCCGTAAGGACGCTCGCCGTCAAAACGGCCAAGGCCCAGGCTTCGTGTTTCTTGCGCTCCACACCTCGCCCCCTTCTAGACTTCCACCACCATGGGGTGGATGAACGGCCGTCTTTCCAAGACTTTTTGGAAAAACCTTTTCAGCTCCCTTCGGATTTCCAACTGAAAGTCTCCGCAGTCCATCATTTCGCCTTCGGCCTGAAACCGTTCGAGCACGTCCAAAATGAGACACCGGGCGCTTTCAAGAATTTCCGGCTTGGTCTCTTCCAGAATGAAGCCGCGGCTCACCACCTCCGGGCCGCTGAGAATCTCCCGTGTCTCCTTGCTCACCACCAAGGAAACCAGCACCATGCCGTCTTCGGAAAGATGCCGCCGGTCCCGCAGGACCAAATCGCACACGTCCCCGACCCCTTTGCCGTCGACAAAAACCCGGCCGGTTTCAATGCGCTTCTGCACCGTGGCGGCGCCTCCGTCGAAGGACACCACGTCGCCGTTTTCCACAACCAGGCAGTGGTCTTCGGGAATGCCGAGTCTTTGAGCCAGTTGCTTGTGCTGCACGAGATGCCGATATTCCCCGTGGATGGGGATGAAATAGGCGGGACGCACCAGATTGATCATGGTTTTCAGCTCTTCCCGGTAGGCGTGTCCCGACACGTGGATTTCCTTGACCTGGTCGTGAATGACCTGAGCGCCGTGGCGGTACAGGTGGTTGATGATGTTGTGGATGGCGCGCTCGTTTCCCGGGATGAACTTTGAGGAGAAGACCACCGTATCGCCGGGCTTGATGGACAGCTTCTTATGCACGTTGAAGGCCATCCGGGTAAGGGCGCTCATGGGCTCGCCCTGACTTCCGGTGGTGAGCATGAGCACCTGGTTGTCGGGAAGATGCTGGAGCTCGGCTAGCGTGGTTTCGTTCTCCGGATTGAACTCAAGATAGCCCAGGTGCCTCGCGATTCGGACATTGTTCACCATGGATTTGCCGCTGAAAAAAACCTTTCGGCCGAATTCTTCGGCCAGATTCAAGACCTGTTGAATGCGATGGATATTGCTGGCAAAGACGGCCACGATGATCCGTCCGGAACATTCCCGAAAAATCTCGCGGAAGGTGTGCCCGATGTCTTTTTCGGACAGGGTGTAGCCTTCCTTTTCCACGTTGGTGGAGTCGGAAAGCAAGGCCAGGACCCCCCGCTCCCCGTAAGCGGCGAATCGGGCCGTGTCGAACCGCTTGCCGTCCAGGGGCGTATGGTCGATCTTGAAATCCCCCGAATGGACGACAATACCCTGAGGCGTCTCCACAGCCAACCCCACCCCGTCCGGAATGCTGTGGCACACCTGAATGAACTCAAGGGTCAGAGGGCCGACGGCCAACCGGTCTCGAGCCTGAATCCGGTGGAGCACCGTGCGTTCCAGAAGCCTGTGTTCGCGAAGTTTTTCTTCGATGAGGGCCAGGGATAGGGCCGTGCCGTAAATGGGCACCGGAAATTCGCGAATGAAAAAGGGAATGGCCCCGATGTGGTCTTCATGGCCGTGGGTGACCACAAGGGCCTGCACCTTTTCTTTGTGCTCGCGAAGATACGAAAAGTCGGGAATCACGATGTCGATTCCCAGCATTTCCTCTTCTGGAAACATCAGGCCGGCGTCGATGACGACGATGGTGTCCCCGTATTCGATCACCAGCATGTTGAGGCCGATTTCGCCGCATCCCCCGAGGGGAATCAGGCGCAGCGGAAGCGTGTCGGAGGGTTTCATGCTCATAGAACGGCGGGGCGGCCCTGGGCGATGGGTGCACCGTCGCTCAGGAAGCCCCCTTCCCTTTCGGTGAGGTGGCGCCTTATGGCTTCGCGGACCAGGTGAATCACGCGGTCCCGGTCTTCTATGGTCATGGAGGCCGTCTCGATGGGGGTGCCGATGGTCATGCGGATCCGTCCCGGCCGCACCAGGCGGCCCCCTTTGGGAAGAATCTTGTAAGATCCGCTCAAACTGACAGGTACGATGGGCTGTCCTGACTTGATGGCCAAAATGATGCCGCCTTTCTTGAACGGTTGAATGACCCCGTCTCGGCTTCGAGTGCCTTCCGGAAAAATGACGACGGACGTCCCTTCGCGAACCCGCTGAGACGCTTCCTCCAGACTCTGAAATGCTTTTTTCCGGTCGGAGCGGTCGATGGGCACGTAACCGATCAGCCGCATGGCATGTCCCATGATGGGAATGCGAAACAGTTCTTCCTTGGCCAGCCATCGAAACTGCACGGGCAGTTTCCCCAGGATGGCGAAGATATCGAACCAGCTTTGATGGTTGGCCGCGTACACCACGGGTTTGTGCGGATCAAGGTTTTCCCGTCCCATGACGTCCACGGTGACTCCCGCCGCCCACAAATTGAGATTTCCCCACAGGCGGCCGCACAGATGAGCCCAGTCGCTTCGGCGGGTGACCAGGACGATGGTGATGGCCGCAATCCCCAAAAGGATCGTCGAGACGAGCAACATGGCGTAAAAGGTGACGGTGCGTACCCACCTCATGCGGGCCCCTCGATTTAACTATAAGGAAAAAGGACTTAAAATCCTCAACGGGCGAGAGTGTAAAGGCTTTCCCCCGTGGAGTCAACTTCGTTCACGGCGGATCACGCCACGCTTGTGACGGGAAAAGGGCCTGTGCTATAGGATGGCCAAGAGGAGAGCGGTTCGAAAGACAAGCCGGTGTTTTCCACGAAACGGGCCTCAGAGGCCATAGAAAGGCGAGGGACGTCATGGCGCGGACATTGAACAAAGTCATTCTCATCGGCCGATTGGGCGCCGATCCCGATGTGCGCTATACCCAAAGCGGATTGCCGGTGGTGCGCTTCAATGTGGCGACCAACGAAAGGGTGCCGGCGGGAGAAGGCAATTGGGAAGACCGCACCGAATGGCACCGCATCGTGGTGTTCGGTAAAATCGCCGAAAACTGCGCCAACTACCTTTCCAAAGGACGTCTGGTCTACGTGGAAGGGCGGCTGCGAACCAACCAGTGGGAGGATGCGCAGGGCGTGCGCCGATCGACGACGGAAATCGTGGCCTCCGATGTGGGTTTTCTGGACAGCGGCCGGGATGCCCCGGTTCAGGCCGAAACGGGCCAGGCGCCTTTGCGCCGAGGGCCGGCTTCAGGGCCGAAAACCGAGGAGCCCTTTCCCGATGCTTTGCCGGAAATGCCCGAACCCCAAGGGGACGACATTCCGTTCTGAATGTTTCCGCTTCAGGGTACCACGCGCGGCGCCGCAACGCCGCCAGGGCAAGGGACGTACAGCACGGCTCGACAGGATGAGGACGAGCCGAACGCTCGCAAGGGTCTCTGGTTGAAAAATCGGCGGGGAAGCCTCAGCTGGAGGGCTTTTCCGTTCCCGCTGCCGGGGCTTCGATCTTTTCCGTTTTCTTCTCCGGAAGTTCCGGCTCTTCCTGGGTCGCCTTCTTGAAGTTGCGAATGCCCTTTCCCAGACCGGCGCCGATTTCAGGCAGCTTTCCGGCTCCAAAGATGATGAGCACGATCACCAGGATGATCAACAGTTCGGACATGCCGATGCCACCAATCATGTGAGGGCTCCTTCCTCGACGTTACGTTCCCAGAAGTTCTTCCACTTCCTGCACCAGTTGGAGAAACTCTTTGGATCGGCGGTATTCGTCCAACCGCCTCTGGTGTTCCAGCCAGCTTTCCCACACTTGCATCCACAGGGCGTTATGCCAGTATTGGGCGGCCGGGCGGTCGGGATGGTCCAGGCGTGTTCTGTATTCCTGGTATTCCTCATGGCAATGGCGACACAAGGGATACGGACTGGCGTACCGGTGCCCGGATCGTTCCGCCTGGTCCAACTGGGTGCCGCACTTGGCGCATTTGAAGGCGCATCGGCTGCACTGAAACAGGCTCCGCAGGGCTTCCACCTTGCGACGGCGATCCTCGGCGTCTCTTTCGGCCTTGGTGCCGTCACACCTTTTTTTACCGAATTCAAGGATTTCCGCCATGGCGCCCCCCCTGTTTGGCAGCGACCCGCCGGTTTTCCCGCCGAGCGGCGGCTCAGATCGTTAACATCACCCGTCGGTGCAGTCAAGCGAGCGTGCCGGGGCGTCCTCCTGATCGAGATTGAACAACTGCTGCGTGAAGCTCACATAGAGGTTCTTGGATTCCCGCACCGATTTTTTCTTGAGGAAGACAATGGGGTCATGGAGAAGCTTCTTGATCATGGACTCCGTCAAGACCCCGATGGCCTCCTTTTCCTTATCGCCCAATCCGGGCAGTTGGGAAAGGGTCTTGCGCAGCTCCGCCTGCCGAATGCTTTCCGCTTTACGGCGCAACGCGATAATGGTCGGCACCACGTCCAGGGTCTGCAGCCATTGCTGAAACTGCAGGGTTTCGGTGTCGATGATGAACTGCGCCTTTTCCGCCTCATGGCGCCTTTCCGATAGGTTCAGGTCCACGATGCCTTTGAGGTCGTCGATGTCATAAAGGTAGACGTTGTCGATCTCGTGGACCTTGGGATCCACGTTGCGCGGCATGGCGATGTCGATGAAAAACAAGGGGCGGTTTTTGCGTTTGCGCATGCGGGGCTTGAGGTCGGCGGCGTACAGGATGGGTTGGGCGGCCGCTGTGGAGCACAGCACAATGTCCACGTCCAGCAGGGCGTCGAGGAAATGGGCGAAAGGGACCGTCTGGGCATGAAAGCGCCGGGCCAATTCCACGGCGCGTTCTACGGTTCGATTGGCGACGACCATGTCCCGCACGCCGTGGCCTCGAAAATGCTCGGCGGCCAGTTCGGCCATCTCTCCGGCGCCGATGAGCATGACCCTTTTGTCCTTGAGGTCTCCGAAGATCTTCTTCGCCAGTTCCACCGCGGCATAACTCACCGACACCGCATGGCAGCCGATGTTGGTTTCCGTGCGCACCCGCTTGGCCACGGAAAAGGTCTTGTGCAACAGTCGGTTCAAGACCACGCCCACCGTTCGGTATTGGGTCGCTTCCCGATAAGCGTCCTTGATCTGGCCGAGGATCTGGGGTTCGCCGACCACCATGGAGTCCAACCCGGCGGCGACCCGGAAGAGATGCCGCACGGCCTCAAGATTCTTGTGGACGTAAAAATGCTTGAGCACCGTATCCTTGGGAAGGCCGATGAGGCGGACCATGAGTTCCGTGATCTCTTGGACGCCGTCGGACCCGTTGCGCGTTGTAAAGAGAAACTCCACGCGATTGCAGGTGGAAAGGAAGAACAGTTCTTCCACGGCCTTGCAGTGGGGCCGCTGCTCCAGCGGGTTGGCGTCCATGCGGCAGACCTGGGCGATGCGCTCCCGAATCTCCACCGGGGCCGTCTTGTGATTCATGCCGACAAGGTAGATGTCCATCGCCGCATCCTCACTGGATGACGAAAAGGGTGTGATGCCCTTTGAGAAAGAGATTGACGCCCAAAAAAGTGATCAAGACGGCGGAAAAGCCGAAAATGGCCAACCACGCCGCCCTGCGGCCCCGCCAGCCCACAGCGAGACGCTCATGCAGCAAGACGGCGTAGATGAGCCACGTGATCAGGGCAAAGATTTCCTTGGGATCCCAATTCCACGGCGATTTCCACACCGTGCTGGCGTAAAGAAAGCCGGCAAGGAGTCCCACGGTCATGAGGGGGAACCCGATAAGCAGGCAGACATGATTGACCCGATCCAGCCGTTCCAAGGACGGCAGACGACCGTAGAGGGGCCCGAGCCTTTTTTTCTTAATGGCCCTTTCTTGATAGAGGTAAAGGATTCCGGCGGCACACGCCACCGCAAACAGCGCGTTGGCGCCGAAGAGGGTGCTGACGTGAAGCCACACCCAGGCGCTTTTCAAAAGCGGGGACGTAGGGATCATGTGCGAAGGCAGGATGGCCGAACCGAACACGAAGGCCGCGGCCAGGGGCGCGACGAAACTTCCCAGGATCCGCAGGCGCAAACGGTTTTGAATGAGTACGTAAGCCACGACCATCAGCCAGGCGAAGAAGGAAAGAGCCTCCGAAAGGGTGGTCACGGCCAGGTGGCCGGCGGCCGTGGAACGCAGCACGATGGCCGTGCCGTGAAAAACCGCCCCGGCAACCAGCATTCCCAAGGCCGCACGATGGACGTTTTCTCCGTTGCGGACCAGGAAAACGAAATAGCCCACGGACCCGATGCAGTAAACGCAAGCCGCAAGAATCAGCAGGACGTGTTCCATGCCTTGTCCCATAAGGATGCCACCCGCTCGTGAGGCACGATCCCTCGGCAGAGCTCGCAGACGGCGTCAATGATTTCGGCAAACCGGCCCCGCCGGATCCAATCCGTCAGCGGCAGTTCCGCAAGAGCCCGAAACAGTTCCTGATTGAAGGCGCTGTCCCCGGTGCGTTCTTGAATGTCGCGGCGCAAAGCCCCGAGAAAGCGCAGATAGGGTTCCCATTCCGGGCCGAACTGGTTTTCAAGGCTTTGGCGGATCCGCCTGGCCACGGCGGGGCTCAGCCCTTCCGTGGCCACGGCGACGGTCAAAGGCCCGCGGCGAAAGGACGCCGGCACAAGGCATGTACCCAAGTGGGGGGAGGAGGCCATGTTGCACCACACGCGTCGGCTCCGAGCGTCCTCGGCGATTCGCCGGTTCAAGCCTTCGTCGCTGGTGGCGGCAAAAACCAGATCCACCCCGATCATATGGTCGCTGCGGTACGCCGGCCCGAGATAGTCCACAGCGCCCCGCAGCCGCGCCTGCTCGAGCCACGGGCTGAGCCCCTCGGCCACCAACCGGACTCGGGCTCCGTGTTCCAAGAGTTTCCGCACTTTTCTTTCGCCCACGGCCCCGCCGCCCACAACCAAACACACCCGATCGGCCAGGGAAAGGAACAAGGGATACCACAATCCTTCCAATGAAGATGCGGTCTCGTTCACGGAGCGTTCTTTCTCGGGCAAATTTTTTGGGGCGTGCTTCCCCCGTACGAAGCCCCGCCGCGCACAAACCCGCGTTTCGTTTATCACGGCTGTCAGGGCAAGGGCAAGCGGATGCAGGGAAACGACGGAACGCCTCACGGAAAGGCGTGTTTCCCCAGAGCGAGGCGGTTTTGGGCCGAATCGGCGCGCCGTTCGGCAAGGGGGCCGCGGAGCGCCCTTAGAGTGAGTGGCCTAAAGGGGTTAGGAGCGCCGGCACAGGACGTAGTCGGCGATATCCTCAAGGAGGGATTTGGTGGGGCTTGCAGGAAAGCTTTCCAGATTTTTCTTGGCCGCGGCCACGTGCTCGGCGGCGCGCCGCACCGTATAATCCACCCCGCCCAGTTCCTGAACCACCCGCTGCACGGCCTGGATCTCTTGCGGGGTTTGCACGTCGGCCATGAAAACCCTGCGAATCAAGTCCCGGCGAGCCGAATCCGCCTGGGCCATGGCGTGGATGAGCGGCAGGGTGGCTTTTCCTTCCTGAAGGTCGTTGCCCACGGGTTTTCCCAGTTCTCCGACGGTTCCCACGTAATCCAAGGCGTCGTCGATCAGCTGAAAGGCGATGCCCAAATGACGGCCGTAGTCGCGAAGGGCGTTCTCCTGAAGGCGAGGCGCCTCGGCGAAAATGGCCCCGATCTGACAGGCGGCGCTCATGAGCACCGCCGTCTTTCGAATGATGACTTCCATATAGGCGGATTCGTCCGTTTCCAGATCGTCCGAATGGATGAGCTGGAGCACCTCGCCCTCGGCCATACGCGTGGTCGTCTCTGAAAGGACTTCCAGAATTCGAAGGTTCTCGTACAAGACGGTCATGAGAATGGCCTTGGAATAAAGGAAATCCCCCACAAGGACGACGGCCGGATTGCCCCACAGGGTGTTGGCGGCAGGCTTTGTGCGCCGGATTTCCGCGTTGTCCACCACGTCGTCATGCAAAAGAGTCGCCGCATGAAGAAATTCGAAAACCACGGAAAGATCGGCATCGCGTGTGCCGCGATAACCGCACAGTTTGGCCGAAAGAACCATCAGGAGCGGCCGAAGGCGTTTGCCTCCGCTTTCCATGATATAGCGCCCGACGACCTCGATCAGCGGCACGCTGGAGCTCAAATGCCTTCGAATGGCATGTTCGATCCGGTCCAGTTCCGGGCGGATGCTTGCGTATATCCGGGCTTTCAGCAGATCGCCGGTTACGGGGGAAGGGCTGAGAGGGGGTGAGACGGGCACGGTCACGACGGTGGCTTTACTCCTCGGGGACATTCCCATGCTGCGCCGGCATCGGGGATTTCGGTTCGCTCAATCCGACCCGGTTCATAGCGAAAAAGGCACAGGGTGTCAAAATCTTTCCATTCTCAGGCGCACTTCCACGTCATAGTCATGGGCTTTGAGGATTTCCCCTTGGACGATCTCGCCGATGCGGGCGTTTCCTTCAACGATCAAGGCGCAGCCGTCCACTTCCGGAGCCTGTCCGGGCAGTCGTCCCACGGCCAGAAATTCCGTTTCCGGATGAGGCCCTTCCACCAGAACGGGCAGGTGCTGTCCGACCAAGCGCTGCAGATGGCTTCGGGAAATGCGTCGCTGAAGATCCATGAGCGCCGCACGGCGTGCCGCTTTCACCTCATCCGGCACGGCATCGGGATAGCGGGCGGCCCGGCATCCCTTTTCCGGCGAAAAAGCAAAAACCCCCATGTGGTCGAATCGAACGTCTTCCACGAATCGACACAGCGCCCGAAAATCCTCTTCCGTTTCTCCCGGAAAGCCCACCATGAGCGACGTTCTGAGCACCACGTTCGGCAGGTGCCTTCGAATACGATCGATGACTTCATGGGGATGAAGACTTCGGCCCCGTCGATGCATGGCCTCCAAAATCCTGGGAACGCAATGCTGAAAGGGAATGTCCAAGTAGGGAACCACCTTGGCACTGGACGCCATGGTCTTCAGAAGGGCGTCGGTGACGCCATAGGGATAGGCGTAGAGCAGCCGCACCCACCGAAGCGATTGGAGGTCTTCCAGGGCCTCCAGAAGCCGGCATAGCGCGTTCGGGTCGTTGCGATCGCGGCCGAAGGCCGTGGTGTCCTGGGCGATGAGATTGACCTCCACCACCCCCGCTTCCACGAGGCGTCGCACTTCGGCCACCACATCCTCCACGGTGCGGCTTCGGTACGGCCCCCTTAAAGTCGGAATCAGGCAAAAAGAGCAGCGGTTGCTGCACCCTTCGGCAATCTTCACATAGGTCCAGTGCGCCGGGGTGGACGGAAGGCGCGAAATGCCGCCGTGATAGAGATAGGTGGGGCGGCAGAGATGGATTTTCGAAGAGCCCTTGTCGACGAATTCTTGGAAAAGGGCCGCAAAGCGATCGTATTGGGACGTTCCGAGAAAGAGGTCCACTTCCGGCAGGAGGGAAACCAATTGGCGACCGTAGCGCTGCACCATGCATCCTACCACCACCAGGTGCACGCAGGAGCCTTCTTCCTTGAAGCGGGCCAGTTCCAGGATCCGCTCTACGGCTTCTTCCACCGCCGATTCCAAAAAACCGCAGGTGTTCACCACAACAAGACCGGCCTGGGAGGCATCGTCGGTGAGCTCATAGCCCAAAAGGCCCACCTGATGGGCCAGGACCTCGCTGTCCACAAGATTCTTGGCGCAGCCGAGGCTCACCACCGCGGCGCTCTTTGCCCTCTCCTTCATGGATTCCATCCTTTGCACGGCCCAAGGGGACCGTTTGTCATGATCAAAAATGGTGCCAGAAAGCGGTCCTGTATACAAGAAATGCCCGGGCCACGGCGAGTGAAAAAAAGTTTTTGTCCGCAAAAGGAAGAATCCGTCAGAACGGGCGAAAGAGAGAATCCGCCTTGATGGGGGAAAAACACAGGGGATCCCTCTGATCCGAGACGGGGGTGAAATCCGTGAATATGGGCGCATACGGCGCGAAACGCCCCGTCACCCGATTTGCCAGGGGTGTGGGTCGGCGGCTAAAGGAATCCAGGAAACCACGGGCCGCTCCTCAGGGGCCCCCTTGGTGGATCTTTAACAAGGAGTGAGCATGGCGGCTATCCTCAGGCATCGGGTCATCCGGCCACAGGAAGAGCGCGCTGCGACGATCGGTTCTTTCTCACGCTACATTCTGCTCTTGGCCTTTATGAGCCTTTCCGTCGCGGGAGTTTCCGGGGCTTTGGCCGCCTCGGTCGATCCCCTCGAGCACCTTCTCGGAGGGAACCAGAGGGTCGGCCGCATGGGATCCGGGTCGCTTCTGGCGGCGGTGCCCGTCACCTCCGGGGGGTCTCCTTCCTACCCGGGCCCAATCCCTTCCCCGGAAGGTCGTCCCCACGAGCGCAGCCTATCCTTCCCATCTCATCCGAGCATCACCAAACAGATTCACGAATACGCCATAAAGGACCTGGAAGGCTTTCAGGAGATGTTGGACCGGGCGTGGATCTATCTCCCCGTGATGAAAGAAATCCTGGACGTCTTGGGGGCTCCGTCGGATCTGCTGGCCGTCGTTTTTGTGGAAAGCCGGTTCCGCGGCCATGTCAGTTCAGGGGCCGGGGCCTCCGGGTTCTGGCAGCTCATGCCCAAGACGGCGCGGACTTTGGGATTGCGGGTGGACGGGTATGTGGATGAGCGCTTCGACCCCATCAAGTCCACCCGGGCCGCCGCCGTGTATCTCTTGGATCTTTACGAGCAGTTCGGCTCGTGGGAATTGGCTCTGGCGGCGTACAACGCGGGGGACGGCGCAGTCAGGGAGGCCATGGGGCGGTGTCGCAGCAGCGATTTTTGGGTCCTGTGGAAGAAGGGGGCGCTGCCGAAACAAACCCGCCGGTTCGTCCCCAAGGTGTTGGCGGCCGTGGAGGTCTTACGAAATTTCCAGGACTACGGTCTGCAAAAGCCGCCCTATGCCCCGCTGTGGGCTTTTACGACCGTTTGGGTCCATCGCCCTTTGACACTCAGCCAAGCGTCCCAGTGGACGGGCGTTCCGCTGGAAGACCTCAAAAGGTTGAACCCGGCCTTGCGGCGGGGCCAGATTCCCCAAGGAACGGGCTACCAACTGAGGCTCCCGCCCGCCGCCGTGGAGACTTTCCTTTTGGCCTACGAAAAGTTTATGAATAAAAGAACGTGATGGGACGGGGGACGCTCCGGGGTTTTCTCGCGGCATGGTGAGGAGAGTCGATGACCATTCGAGCTCTGGCCCAGGAACTGTACCAGTGTATGAAGCGCATCGAAGAGCTGGAAAAGGACCTGGCGGCACTGCCCCTGGACCACCCTCGGCGCACGGCGCTTGAAAAGGCTTTGGCGGAAGCCAAAAAAGAGCGGGACCAGCTCAAGGGAGCCCTGGAAGGAGCCAAAGGTTAAGCGTTCGCCTTCAAGGGCGCCGAGGGGTGGGGCTGTGTGTCTCTTTGCGTCTTTTTTCACTTGACATGGATCTTGCGCCCTCTATAATGACATTGATACGGATTGCACAAGCTGGAGTGCCGCCTCTTGCGGAAAGTTCCTAGAGAGCCAACAACGAGACGAGGAGAATGGATTATGTCCAAGCTGGTTCCTCCCCACGGGAAAGAAAGAAAGCTCAAACCCCTGCTCTTGGAAGGTGAAGCCCGAAAGGCCGAAATGGAAAAGGCCAAGACCCTGAAGAAGGTCCCCATGACGAGCCGCGAAGCGTCGGACCTGGTCATGCTGGGCATCGGGGCCTTTACGCCCCTGGAAGGCTTCATGGGCTACGACGACTGGAAGGGCGTCTGTGACGAGTACAAGACGGCCGACGGCACCTTCTGGCCCATTCCCATCACCCTGTCCGCCGACAAAGATTTGGCCAATAGTTTGGCGCCCAACGAAGAGGTGGCCCTGTGGGATGTGGAAAACGACCAGATCCTGGGCACCATGAAGGTGACGGAAAAATATACCATCGACAAGGAACACGAATGCAAGTCCGTGTTCTGGACGACCGATGCGGCGGGGCACCCGGGTGTGGCCAAGGTTATGGCGCAGAAGGAATTCAACCTGGCCGGTCCCGTAAAGGTTTTGAGCGAGAGTTTTTATCCGGAAGTTTTCAAGGGGACCTATCAGACGCCGGCCGAAGCCCGCAAGATTTTCGACGAAAAGGGCTGGTCCCAAGTGGCGGCTTTTCAGACCCGCAACCCCATGCACCGCAGCCATGAGTATCTGTGCAAGATCGCCGTGGAAGTCATGGACGGCGTCTACATTCACCAGCTGCTCGGAAAGCTCAAAGCCGGCGACATTCCCGCCGACGTGCGCAAGAAAGCCATTGATGCCTTGGTGGACAATTACTTCGTCAAAGACACCATCGTCGTGGGCGGCTACCCGGCGGAAATGCGCTACGGCGGACCTCGGGAAGCCTTGCTTCATGCCGTCTTTCGCCAAAACTACGGCTGCAGCCACCTGATCGTCGGCCGCGACCATGCCGGTGTGGGCGATTACTACGGCCCGTTCGACGCGCAAAAGATTTTCGATGAGATTCCTCAAGACGCTCTCATCACCAAGCCGCTCAAGATCGACTGGACGTTCTGGTGTTTCAAGTGCGACGGCATGGCGTCCATGAGAACCTGCCCGCACGGCAAGGCCGACCGGCTGATTCTTTCGGGCACCATGGTCCGCAAGACCTTGTCGGAAGGCGGCGAGCTCGATCCGCACTTCTCGCGGCCTGAAGTTTTGGAGATTCTCAAGCAATACTACGCGAGCCTGGAAGAAAAGGTGGAAATCAAGCTCCACGGAGCGGCCACAGGGGATGCTCCGGCCAAGAAATAGCGTACCGTGGTTTGGTGGGGGAGCCCTTTTGCGGGCTCTTCCCACAGGGGAAACGGGGTGTTTGCATCCAAGGAAAGGAGGTGCAACGGCTGTTTCTTTGGGGCGGGCTCTTGAAGAAGGGTTCGCAGTGGTCAGTGGGTTTCGTGATAACCTTTAGGAGGTGAAAAGATGCCTAGTTATGTCATCCTCGAAAAATGCGACGGCTGCAAGGGGCAGGACAAGACCGCGTGCATGTACATCTGCCCCAACGACCTCATGGTCCTGGACAAGGAAAAGATGAAGGCTTTCAACCGGGCTCCGGAAATGTGCTGGGAATGCTATAACTGCGTGAAGATCTGCCCGCAGCAGGCGGTGGATGTGCGCGGTTACGCCGACTTCGTTCCCATGGGCGCCTCGGTTGTGCCGCTTCGCGGTTCCGAAGACATCATGTGGACCGTGAAGTTCCGCAACGGCCAAGTCAAGCGCTTCAAGTTCCCCATCCGGACGACTCCGGAAGGCCAGGCCAAGCCGTGGCCCGATGAGTGGCAGACGGGTTCCGATGACATCAAGAGCCCTGTGCTCTGCACGGAACCGGCTTCCACCCTGGCGGCGCAACTTCCCACCCTGAAGAAGTAACCCTAAGGAGGTGAACACATGAAGCCTTCCGATTTCGAAACCGTACGCGTTGACACCGATCTTTTGATTCTGGGCGGTGGTATGTCCGCCTGCGGCGCCACGTTCGAGGCGTCCTATTGGGCCAAGAAATACGGCTTGAAGGTCACCGTGGTGGACAAGGCCGCCATGGATCGTTCCGGCGCCGTGGCCATGGGTCTTTCCGCCATCAACCAATACATCGGGTACGGCAAAGGCCAAAACACCGTCGAAGATTACGTCAAATACGTCCGTCAGGACCTCATGGGCATCTCCCGTGAAGACCTGGTCTACGACATTGCCCGTCACGTGGACAGCTCCGTCCATCTTTTCGAAAAATGGGGCCTTCCCATTTGGAAAGATGAAAGCGGCGAGTACGTCCATGAAGGGCGGTGGCAGATCATGATCAACGGCGAGTCCTACAAGGTCGTCGTGGCCGAAGCCGCCAAGAACGCTCTGGCCACCATGGGCGACAAGGGCCAGCTGTTTGAGCGCGTCTTCATCGTGGAACCGCTCCTGAACAACGGCAAGTGCGTGGGCGCCGTGGGCTTCAGCGTCCGCGAAAACAAGTTCTACGTCTTCACGGCCAAGGCCACCATCGCCTGCATGGGCGGCGCGGTGCACGTGTTCCGTCCGCGGTCCGTGGGTGAAGGCTTGGGCCGCGCCTGGTATCCGCCGTGGAACAGCGGCTCCACCGCCTATTTCACCATTCGCGCCGGTGCGGAAATGACCTGCCAGGAAGTGCGCTTCATCCCGGTGCGTTTCAAAGACGGCTACGGCCCCGTGGGTGCGTGGTTCTTGCTGTTCAAGTCCCGCGCCACCAACGCCCTGGGCGAAGAATACATGGTGACCCGCGCCAACGAGCTGCCCAAGTGGGCCCCCTACGGCACGGGCAAGCCCATTCCGGCCAACCTGCGTAACTGGCTGGGCATGGAAGACGTCATGGCCGGCAAGGGTCCCATCTTCATGAGAACGGAAGAGGCCATTGCCAACCTGGCCGCCAAGTACAAAGACGATCCCAAGGCCTTCAAGAAGAAAATGAAGGAACTGGAAGCCGAGGCTTGGGAAGACTTCCTCGACATGACCATCAGCCAGGCCATCCTGTGGGCCGGTATGAACATCGAGCCGGAAGTGAAGCCTTCGGAAATCGCCGCGGCCGAACCGTACTTCATCGGTTCTCACTCCGGCGCTTCCGGTGCCTGGGTGTGCGGTCCCGAAGACCTGATGCCGGCGGAATACCGCAAGCAGTGGGAACCCATCGGTGTCTACAACCATATGACCACGGTTCCGGCGCTGTTCACGGCGGGTGACGGTGCGGGCGCCTCCTCGCACAAGTTCTCCTCCGGGTCCCATGCCGAAGGCCGTATCGCCGCCAAGGGCGCCATCGCCTACATCCTGGACAACAACCAGGCTCCGACGGTGGACGAAGCCCAGGTGGCCGCGCTGCGCGACAAGATCCTGGCCCCGCTGGCCCGGTTCGAAGAATTCGCGCCTCTGTCCAGCGATCCGGACATCAACCCGAACTTCATCAAGCCCAAGATGTTCATGTTCCGCCTCCAGAAGATCATGGATGAATACTGCGCCGGCGTGTCGGCTCAGTTCACCACGAACAAGCATCTTCTGGAACGCGGCCTCGAGCTCCTGACCATGCTCAAGGAAGACTCCGAAAAGCTGGCGGCCGAGAACCTGCATGAACTCATGCGGTGCTGGGAAAACGTGCAGCGCATGTGGATCGCCGAAAGCCACCTGCGCCACGTCATGTTCCGCGAAGAAAGCCGGTGGCCGGGCTACTACTTCCGCGCCGACTTTCCGGATATGGACGAGAAGAATTGGCACTGCTTCGTCAATTCCGTCTGGAATCCGGCGACGGGCGAATGGACCCTCAAGAAGGTCCCGGTCATCAACCTGGATGTGTAATCTTCTAGGCTGAGACTCCCGCCCCCTGGGCGCCCGAAAGGGCCCCAGGGGGTTTTTTAATGCGCGGGAAAAAACCCCGCGTCCTTGCCTCGCCAGTGTCCCTGTGCTATGGGACGCTGCGGGTGAAGAGTCTCACAAGACGCCCACCAACGCCGCCGCGCCAAGCCGACGATCCGGCCTTGCGCTGTGCGAAAGGCGGCGGACGGTGTGCGGCCAATCTTTTGGAGTGGAGGAGAATCCATGTCGGATATGACGAACGGCCATCGCAGCGTATTGGTGGTAGGGGGCGGGATGAGCGGCCTGAGCGCGGCCCTGGAGGCGGCGGAAGCCGGTTTCCCGGTCTACATCGTGGAAAAGGAACCGTATTTGGGCGGGCGTGTGGCCCGAATGAACAAATACTTTCCCAAACTGTGTCCGCCGGCCTGCGGGCTGGAAATCAACTTCAGGCGGATAAAGAACAACCCCTTGGTGCGTTTTTTCACCATGGCCGAAGTGGTCAAGATTTCCGGCCAACCCGGGGACCTGGATGTGACGGTGAAGATCGCCCCACGTTACGTCAACGAAAAGTGCACGGGGTGCGGTCTGTGTGCCGAAGCGGCGGAAACGGAAGTGCCCAATCCCTTTGACTACGGTTTAAGCATGGTGAAGGCGGCCTATCTTCCGCACGAATTTGCTTTTCCCATGCGCTATGTCATCGCCCCGGACGTGGTGGGCACGGCCGAGGCGGAAAAGATTCGAGCGGCTTGCCCCTACGGAGCCGTGGATTTGGACATGCAGGAAAAAGTCTTTGACCTGAAGGTGGGGGCCGTCATTTGGGCCACGGGCTGGATGCCCTACGATGCCTCCAGGATCGCCTACTACGGCGCAGGCCGATACAAAAACGTCATCACCAACGTCATGATGGAACGCTTGGCGTCCACCAACGGGCCGACCAAGGGAAGCATCGTCCGCCCTTCGGACGGCGCTCCGGTGCAGCGGGTCGCCTTTGTGCAGTGTGCCGGCTCCCGGGACGAAAACCACCTGCCGTATTGTTCCGGCATCTGCTGCCTCGCATCCCTGAAACAGGCCACTTATGTTCTGGATCAGAACCCGCAGGCCTCCGTCACCATCTTTTACATCGATATTCGGGCCCTTGGAAAATACGAGGACTTTTATGCCAAGGTCCAAGCGGACGCGCGGATCCGCTTCGTCAAGGGCAAGCCAGGTGAGATTTTGGAAAACGCGGAAACGGGCCAGGTGACCGTGCAGGTTGAAGACCAAGAGACGGGGGCCATTCTTCGGGACGCTTTCGACCTGGTGGTCCTGGCCACGGGGATGGTCCCCACCACGGCGGATCAGAAGGTTCCGGCGGAAGCCGCCTACGATGAGCACGGCTTCATGCTCGCGGCCCAGCCGTCGAGCGGCGTGATCCCGGCCGGGTGTGTCAAGCGCCCGGTGGATGTGGCCTCCAGTGTGCAGGATGCGACGGCGGCAGCCCTTAAGGCGATTCAGGCGATGGTGAGGAGGTAGGTCCATGGAAAAGAAAATCGGCGTATACATCTGCACGGGCTGTGGCATTGGGGACGCTTTGGATGTGTCGGCGTTGGCCAAGGTGGCCACCGGCGAACACAAGGTGCCCGTGTGCCGGGAGCACGGCTTTTTGTGCGGGGAAGAAGGGCGCGCGCTCATTGCCAACGATCTGTCGAACCAGGGCGTCAACACCGTGGTCATCGCGGCGTGTTCCCCGCGGGTCATGACCGACGTCTTTGATTTCGGGGCCGACAAGGTCCTGGAACGGGTGAACCTGCGGGAACAAGTGGTGTGGAGTCATCCCGCCGGGGACGAAGACACCCAGATGATGGCCGAGGACTACCTGCGCATGGGACTCACCAAGGCCAAGGAAATGGAGCCGCCGGTCCCGTTCCAGGGAGAAAATTTGAGCAAACGGATCCTGGTGGTCGGCGGAGGCCTGACGGGCCTCACGGCCGCCAAGGAAGCCGCGGCGGCGGGATACGATGTGGTCCTTGTGGAAAAGAGCGACGCCCTCGGCGGCTATCTGAAAACGGCCCACTCGGTGCCGCCTCTCGCCCCGCCTTACGACCAACCCCACACGTTCGACCTGGACGGGCTGGTTTCGGCGGTGACCGAAAACGACAAGATCACCGTGTACACCGGGTCTCAGATCCAAAAGATCGTCGGCGCGCCGTGCATGTTTGACGTGACGATCCAATCCAACGGATCGCAGGCTTCCGAACGGGTCGGCGCCATCGTGTTGGCGACGGGTTCGGTCCCGTACGACGCGGACAAGCTGGGACACTTGGGGTATGGAAAGCATGGGGACGTCATCACGGCGGATCGGTTGGAAGCCATGCTCAAGGAAGGCCGGGTGGTGCGGCCGTCCAACGGGCAGCCCGCCAAGAGCGTCGCCTTTATTCTATGCGCCGGATCCCGCGACCCCGAACATCTGCCCTACTGTTCGGCCGCCTGCTGCGTGGAATCCTTGAAACAGGCCAAACTGCTCAAGGAGCACAACCCAGAGATGCCCGTCTACATTTTCTACAAAGACATGCGGGCCACGGGAAATTACGAGCTTTTCTACAAGCAGGTGCAAAAGGATGGGGTCGTCTTTGTGCGGGGAACGGTCAGCGCGGTGGAAGACGACGGCTCCGGCGGCTTGACGGTTTCCGCCGAAGACGTGCTCACCCGAGCGCCCATCGTTTCGGAATCCGTGGATCTGGTGGTGCTTGCCACGGGTATGGTCTCCACGGCGTCTCTCGGGAAGCCCTATAAGGCGCAGCAACCCAAGGAAGGTGAGGAAGAGCTGGAAGTGCCCGCCGACACCATTTTGGTGTCCAACCTGCTCAATCTGGAATACCGGCAAGGCCCCGAAGTGCCGGCCTTGAAGTACGGTTTTCCCGATTCCCATTTCATCTGCTTCCCCTATGAATCCCGCCGCACGGGCATTTACCCCGCCGGAACCGTGCGGGCGCCCATGGATTACGCTCGAGCCATGGACGATGCGGCCGGGGCGGCGCTCAAGGCCATCCAGTGCGTGGAAATGACGGCCCAGGGAAAAGCGGTTCATCCTCGAGCCGGAGATCTGAGCTATCCGGAATTTTTCATGCAGCGCTGCACTCAGTGCAAGCGATGCACGGAAGAATGTCCTTTCGGCGCCATCAATGAAGACGAAAAAGCCAACCCGTTGCCCAACCCCACGCGGTGCCGTCGATGCGGCGTGTGCATGGGCGCCTGTCCGGAACGGATCATTTCGTTCAAAAATTACTCCGTGGGCATGATCGGCAACGTCATCAAGAACATCGATGTGCCGGAAGAGGACGAGGAAAAACCGCGGATTGTGGTCCTGGCCTGCGAAAACGACGCCTATCCGGCCTTGGACATGGTGGGGATCCGCAGGGCCCGGTACAACCCGTGGGTGCGGGTCATTCCGGTGCGCTGCCTGGGGTCCATGAACCTGGTGTGGATCGCCGACGCCCTGTCCAAGGGCATCGACGGCATTCTGCTTCTGGGCTGCAAACACGGCGACGATTACCAGTGCCATTTCGTGAAAGGCAGCGAGTTGGCCAACATTCGCATGAGCAAGATCAAGGAAACCTTGGATCGCTTGGTGCTGGAATCGGACCGTGTGCGTTTCGAGCAAGTGTCCATTACCGATTACGCCCGGTTGCCCCAGATTTTGGACGACTTCGCCGCCACTCTGGAAAACGTGGGCCCGAACCCCTACAAGGGCTTCTAAGGGGCCGGGTGCGCACGACCCGTACGGAAGGAGAAGAGAATGGAACCGAAATACGTCTCGCTGGAGATGCGTGACTATATTGTGAGCATGGGTGCGGAGACGGTCAATTGGTGCATGCAGTGCGGCCTGTGCACCAACCTTTGCCCGTGGCGCCTGGTGCCCGGGGAAACCAGTGAAAAGTTCAACATTCGGCACATGCAGCGTCTCGGCCAGATGGGCATGGAAGGTTTTGAAGACGAGCACATTCTTTTTGCGTGCACCACCTGCAGCATGTGCCAGAGCAATTGCCCTCGAGGGGTCAAGATCGTGGACAATGTGCGGGCCATGCGCGCGAGCATTGTCGGGGCGGGGATGGCTCCGGCCAATTTGCGTCCCATTCTGGGCAGCGCCCATGCCAACGGCAACCCCTGGTCCGGGCCTCGTGAAAAGCGCACGGCGTGGCAGCAGGGACTGGATGTGCCGACCTTCGGTCCGGATACGGAATACTTTCTCTTCGTGTGCTGCCATTCCTGCTACGATCCGCGAAGCACCAAGGTGGCTCAAAGTATCGTCAAACTGCTCAAAGCGGCCGGGGTCAGTTTCGGGGTCATCGGCAACGACGAAAGCTGCTGCGGCGAAAGCATGCGAAAGCTGGGCGATGAAGAGCTGTTCCAGAAGCTGGCTCAATCGAATATCGAGCTTTTCAACGCCAAAGGGGTTAAAAAGATCATCACGACATCCCCGCATTGCCTGTGGACCTTCACGCAGGAATACCCGGAACTGGGCGGGCAGTGGGAAGTGATCCACTATACGGAGCTGCTGGCCCAATGCGTCCAGGACGGCCGGCTGAAGCTTGCCACCAATGGGTCAAAGAAGGTGGCCTTCCACGATCCCTGCTACCTGGGCCGGCACAGCGGCATTTTCGATGCCCCGCGGCAGCTTCTGGAAAGGACCGTGGACGGGGGCGCCGTGGAACTGAGCCGGGCTCGGGAGCTGAGCCTGTGCTGCGCGGGAGGCGGCGGCCGCATTTGGGCGGAAGTGCCCATGGGGGAACGTTTCGGGGAACTGCGAATCATGGACGCGGTGGACAAAGGCGCCGACGTTTTGGCCACGGCTTGCCCCTACTGCATGAACATGTTAATTGACGCCTGCAACAGTTTGGGTAAGCAGGAGCAGCTGGAAATCGCCGAACTCTCCGAAGTGCTGGCAGCCAATCTTTAAGCCGGCGCGAGCGTCGTGCCTGGCATGGGGATGACACAACCGAGGGGCGGGCGGTGCCCGCCCCTTCCGTTCGTGAAAAGACAAGGAGCCCGATGTGACGCCGGAAGCGCTGAAAGTGCAGCAAAGGGATTATTTTGTGGCCGAGTGGGTGGAAGAGCAGCTTGCCATGACGCCTCATTGCTTCTGCGGGCGGCAGGTGAACGAGGATTACTTCTGTGACGCGTGTGGACGGCAGTGCACGTGCCAGGTCATTTTGTGCCGCGGTCCCCAGACGCTTCGCGTTGTGGAAATGTTTTTACACGGCAATCCAGACTTCAAAAATTTTCAGGCATTTCCCTACGAAGACTGACCCTTTGGCCCCGCATGGAAAAAGACCCTTGGACCGGATTTGAGGACGGCTTTATGAACCCTGCAGAAAACGTTGAGGCGGTTTTTCGCGCCGACAGTCCGTTACGTTTTGCCTGTCATCACGAACTGCCATGCTTTACCCAGTGTTGCCGTGATGTGAACATTTATCTCACACCCTACGACATCCTGAGGCTCCGTCGCGCCTTGAAGATGGGCTCGGGGGAATTCCTCGCCCGATACACGCGCCATTATCTGGCCAAGGTGACCCACGTCCCCATCGTCCAGCTCGCCATGGATCCGGAAACCTTGCGGTGCCCGTTCGTGGCCGATGACGGCTGTCGCGTCTACGACGATAGGCCGTGGGCCTGCCGCATGTTTCCTTTGGACTTGGCCAAGGAAGACGGCACCTATCGCCTCCTTGCCGACAAAAAACGCTGCTTCGGCCTTCATGAAGGGAAGCAATGGACGGTGGGCGAGTGGCTGGAAAGCCAAGGCGTTGGCCCTTACGAAGCCATGGAGCGCGCTTTTCATCAGGTCATGCCGCCCGATTTCCAGCCGGGACAAAGAATGGAGGCGGGACTGGGGAAACTCTTGTTCTTGGCGTACGATCTTGACCGGTTTGACGCCATTGTGCAGGACCCTCGGTTTCGAGCCTTCTACGGCATTGATGACGAGCGCCACGAAGCGGTGCGGGAAAACGAGGAGGAAAAGCTGCTGCTGGCGTTTGCCTATATTCGAAGCCAAATCGCCGAGTTGTTTTCGGTGCTTTAGAAAGAAGACGGATGGACGAGATCGAAAGCACGGCCCCGGAAAAAATCCGCGACCGGTTGAAACCCATTCAGGACGGCACCTTCCGGTTTGCCTGTCATCCTGGCGTTTCGTGTTTTACGGAGTGCTGCCGGGATTTGAACCTTATGCTCACCCCGTATGACGTCTTGAGACTGTCGCGGCACCTGAACCTATCCACCACCGAATTTCTCGACCGCTACACCGATGTGGTGGTCGCCGAAGGAAGCCCGCTGCCGGCTGTGTGCCTCATGATGCAGGAAAACGACAGGCGCACCTGCCCCTTTGTCTCCCCCGCCGGGTGCCGTGTCTATCCGGACCGGCCGTCCGCATGCCGCACGTACCCTCTAGCCCGAGCGTCCCGCAAGCATCGCGTTCACGGCACGGTGCTGGAATCCTATTATCTTGTGGTGGAAGACCATTGTCGAGGTTTCGATGAGCCGCGCACGTGGAGCGTCGGGGAATGGATTGCGGACCAGGGGCTGGAAGAATACCACCGCATGAACAATGACTGGATGGACCTCGTCACCCATCCAGCCGTCCGTCAAGGCCTGACGGAAAAGCAGATTCCCATGTACTACATGGCCTCTTACGATCTGGACCGGTTTCGGGCCTTCGTGTTCGAAAGCCGATTTCGGCACATGTTTGATGCCGGAAAAATGGATGTGGAGCGAGCCCGGGAGGACGACGGCGCCCTCTACGAACTCGCTTTGGCGTGGCTGAAGTTTTTCCTGTTGGGCGAAGGCCCCTTACGGCCGAAAGATCGTCCCTGACGGCATGGGCCTCTTTCGGCGCGGCTCCCTCTAGTCCTCGATAATTCCAGACCTCAGCGCATCCGCAGACCACACGGGCAAGGGCCCTCGATAGCCCGTGTCCGGGTCGTAGCGAAACCGATAGGAGACCCGGTTAGCCACGGTTGTTTCCATCTGCGCCCATCCTCTGACGAAATACGGGCATTCGTCGTTGAAACAGACCCAGAAAAATTCCGCTGACCAGGTGGAAAATTCGGGAACACGCCACTTCTTCATTGGGCTTCCGCAGTGGGGGCATACGGTGAGATCTTCCATAGGCTGTGACTCCTTGGGCGTTGGGTTGTCGTTCCTTCGATCCCGGTGCTCCGCAAAGTAAGAACCCCGTGGGCCTTCGGCAAGTCCGATCCCCCTAGGAAAAAAAGGTCCGGCCTGCCGTGACCGGCCGGGTCCTCTTTTCCGAGGTTCTTCAGCCTTGAGGCGGGGCCGCATCGCCTTGCGCTTTTTCGAAATCCTTGGGATCGAACCGACGGTTCTTCATGAAAAGCGTCGTGAACTGCTTCATGGTCTCTTTCATGACTTCCTGATAGTGGGGCACGTGTTTGTCGAAAATCTCTTCCACCTTCTTGTAGCTGAGTTTGGTGAGATCCTTGGTGAGCTCCAAATATTCGGCGCGCTTGTCTTCCGGCAGGGCTTTGACCATGTTTTGTCCCAGCAGGTTTTCGAACAGTTTGTACATGTCGTCCAGAAGCTTTTTCAGGACTTCCGGGCTGTGCTGTTCGCCCTTTTTTTCCACGAGGGCCTTCAAAAAGTTCACGATGTAGGGATTGCGAATCTTCAACGGAGTGGCTTCTTCCTGAGCCGGGCTGATCGGTGTGTGCATGATGGGTCATCCTTCGTCACGTTTATGGCGGTTTTCGGGCGCCGTGCCCTTTCGACCCGGGTACCTTAACACAAGGGCACCGGTTTGTCAGGCCTTGGGAACGTTTTGGGAAAGGTGTTCATCCGGAGGCGGTCTTTTTCTTTTGCTGTTCGGCATCCTTAAAGGCTTTGAGTTCCGCATAGATTTTCTTCGAACATTCCGGGCAGACGCTGTGGGTAAAAGTCACGTCCGCATGCTGGCTGATATAGCTTTCCAATTGATTCCAATAGCCTTGGTCGTCTCGAATCTTTTTGCAATAGGCACAGATGGGAAGGAGCCCGCGCAATTTGCGCACGTTTTCCAACGCCTCGCGTAGCTCCTGAATGAGCCGCTCTTTGTCTTTTTCCACCTGTTGGCGCTCGGCGATTTCCGATTGCAGGGCGTTGTTCTTGCGGCGCAGCTCGGCCAACACGGTGAGAAGCTCTTGGGCTCTGCCTTTGAGTTTGAACCGGTAAAAAACGTAAGTGCCCACGGCCCAAAGGAAAAGAAAGCTCGACCCCAAGAGCGCCGCCAACGCAATGCGGGCGCGCGGCACATGGACGAAATCGTCCTGCGGCCACCACCGGATCAGCATGGCCCGGCGGTCTTCCGCCGTCAGTTCACGGAATCCACGGTTGATTTCGGCCAGAAGCTCCCCTTGATCGGGGCGCACGGCGGCGCGGACGGCCAAGACGCCTTCATGCGTCGTGACGGTGGGGGCCCGGAAAAGCAGCATCACCGGGTCGGTCATCAGAACGTCGGGACGGGAGCCCAGAGGAAAAATCCCGGTCCAGACGTCGGCCCGACCGTCTTCCACCCATTCTTGCAGCTCCGAGGTCGATGCCAGCACAAACCGCACGGGACGACCCGTGCGATCGGCCCACCGTCGCCAAAGATCCACAAGGATGCCGGCGGGTTCGCCGCGCATGTCCGCATAGGAAAAGGGTTCGTGGTCCTGGCGTGCCACGACGGTCAGAGGGGATACCTGGGCCGCGCCTGGAAAGGCCCCAAAGCAGGTTCCCGCAAGGAAACACAGCGCGCACAGCAGAAAGAGCGCGGAGTTGTGTGCGCCGCCGGATCCTCGCCTGTTCATGGGGGCATGGATGCTCATACGAAATTCAAACCTGGAAGAGATCGACCGGATAGACCCTTCCCCGTCCATTGGCAATGCATGGTAGTGCACCGTTGGTTTTTTGCCAAGAGGGAACGCGAATAAAAAAGGTGGGAACCTGCCGTGGGGGAATGTTATTTTAGAAACATCGTCAACGCCGGGAGAAAGGAGTCGCCCATGGTAGAGCTTCCCAAGGATGCTCCGCAGAATGGCTTGGAAATTCCCGTCACGATCCGCTTCGGGGATACGGACCCGTACGGTGTCGTCTACTTTGCGTCGTATTTTCGCTATTGCCACCACGGCATTGAAGAACTGATGCGCCATGTGGGCTGCCCGCCCGAGAAATATTTTCGCGATGCGGAGCGAGGTTTCGGTCTTCCCATCGTCGGGGCGGCGTGCGATTTCTTTCGGCCAGCCAAATACGGCGATCCCCTGCGGCTCCGTGTGGGGGTTTTCAAAATGAGCCAGCGCTCCATCACGTTCGCCTTCTATTTTTTCATCGAAGGCCGCCCGGACGTGGTAGGACGCGGGCACGCCTCCATGGTCGCTATTGACAGAACGTGGCGTTCCTGCCACCTTCCCGAAGAACTGCGGCACGCGTTGGAGCCTTACGTGTTTTTCCAGCAGTAAGCCGCTGAAGCAAAAAGGTTTCGAACGCGCTTGGGAGGCATCCCGAAGCGGACAGTGGGATTTTCAGGGGGTGAAGGGGACATGGCGTCCGTTTCCAAAACTTACGAAGAGATCAACGAGCGGATTCGAAAGGGACAAGCCGTGGTCTTAACGGCGGAAGAGATGACCCGGCTGGTCAAAAAAGTGGGCCCGGAAAAAGCGGCCAAGGAAGTGGATGTGGTCACCACGGGCACCTTCGCCCCCATGTGCTCCTCGGGGGTGTTCATCAATTTCGGACATACCCAGCCGCCTATCAAGGCCGCCAAGGTATGGCTCAACGATGTGCCTGCCTATGCCGGCTTGGCTGCGGTGGACGTTTACCTGGGGGCGACGGAACCCGCTTTCGACGATCCCTTGAACAAGGTCCATCCGGGAACCTTTGAATACGGCGGCGGCCACGTGATCCACGATCTGGTGAGCGGAAAACCCGTGCGGCTTCGGGCCGAAGCCTACGGCACCGATTGCTACCCGAACCGCCATGTGGAAATGACCGTGACCCTGCAGGACCTGCCCTACGCGGTGCTGTGCAATCCGAGAAATGCTTACCAAAATTACAATTGCGCCGTAAATCTTTCGAAAAAAACCATCTACACCTACATGGGCACGTTGAAACCGCGGCTGGGAAACGCCAACTACTCCACCTCGGGAGAACTCAGCCCGCTCCTCAACGATCCCCACTATCGAACCGTGGGACTGGGAACGCGAATCTTTTTGGGCGGCGCCGAAGGTTACGTCGTCTGGCACGGGTCGCAGCATCGGCCGGACGCGCCTCGGTTGCCCAACGGGGTTCCCCGCATGCCTTCCGGCACCCTCATGGTTATCGGCGATCTCAAAGAAATGAGCCCGCGATGGCTCATGGGCGTGAGTATCCAAGGCTATGGGTGTTCCCTGGCCGTGGGCATCGGGGTGCCCATTCCCATCCTGGATGCGGCCATGGCCGCTTACACGGGGGTCTCCGATGCGGAAATCGTCACCCAGGTGAAGGACTACAGCTTCACCCAAGCGGAGCCCCTTGCGGAAGTGACGTACGAAGAGCTGCGTTCGGGACACATTCGCATCGGGGAAAAAGAGGTCCCCACCGTCCCCTTGTCCAGCGTCGTGCGGGCTCGGGAAATCGCTGGCATTTTGAAACAGTGGATCGAAGAAGGCCGGTTCGAACTGGGGGTGCCCCAGAAGCTCCTGCCCAATCCCGTGAGACCCTCTGAAGGTCGACAGGCATTGTGAAGAGCCCGTCTGACGGCATCGATCGCGTGAGGGCGGCCGTCGGGCCCGAAAAAACGGGGCGGTTGCACGCCATGACGGCATTCTGTGAAGCCGTCGCCGTCGCTTATTCCGGCGGCGTGGACAGCACGCTTTTGGCCTTCCTTTTGGCCCGGGTTTTCAAAAAGCGGGTCCAGGCCGTTTTGGTCAAGAGCCCCTTTCTTGCGGCGCGGGAAGAGGCGGCGGCGCTGTCCGTGGCGACAGCGCTGGCGTTGCCTGTCCAGGTGCTGCCTGTGAATCTTCTTGCCGCGGACGGTGTTCGGGAAAATGGTCCCGATCGGTGCTATCGATGCAAAGGCGCCCTCATGGACGCCGTCATCCAGAATGTCGGCAGCGGCTGGACGCTGGTGGACGGGTCCCATGCCGGCGATGCGGAAAAGGATCGACCGGGCCGAAAGGCCTTGGTGGAAAAAGGGGTGATGAGTCCTTTGGCTCTGGCGGGATGGACCAAGGAAGATATCCGCCGGACGGCCCGGGCTTTCGGCCTTCCCAACCGGGACAAACCGTCTCAGTCCTGCTTGGCCACCCGCATTCCCCACGGCACCCCTTTGGACGCGGACCTGTTGCAACGGATTGAAGCCGCCGAAGACTTTCTGCAGGAGACCGGGTGCCGTCACGTTCGCGTGCGGTGGGTTTCGGGAGGCGCACGAATCCAGGTGGGATCGACGGACATGCCGATGGTCAAAGCCCCTGCGGCGCACGCACGCCTGCTTGCCCGCATGAAGCAGCTCGGTTTTTCAGAAATCTTCCTGGATCCGGTGCCGTATTCTGCGGACTGATGCCCAATTCCCCGACGAGATCAAAGAGCCGAAGAGACGTCCATGAGAAGACGAGGCAAAGGGATCGGCCTGCTATCCGGAGGCCTGGACAGCATCCTGGCGGTCAAGGTGCTTCAGGAACAGCCGCTGGAGCTTATCGGCATCACCTTTTTCACCCCTTTTTTCGGACCTGAACCCGGGCTGAAAGCCGGCCGCATGGCAGGTATTCCCACCCGCGCTGTGGATATCGGTCAGGTTTTCCTGGAAATGCTCAAGCACCCGTCTCATGGGTACGGGCGCCACATGAACCCCTGCATCGATTGCCATGGATTGATGCTTCGAAAAGGGGCCGAGATCTTGGCCGCCGAAGGGGCCGATTTCCTTTTTACCGGGGAAGTGGTCGGGCAGCGTCCCATGAGCCAGCGGCGGGCGGCCATGAAGACCGTGGAAAAAATGTCCGGTCTTTCGGGCCGCATTCTTCGCCCTCTCAGTGCCAAGCTCCTGGAACCCACCGTTGTTGAGCTGCAAGGCATCGTGGAGCGGGAAAAGCTCTTGGACCTTCACGGCCGAGGCCGAAAAAGGCAAATGGAGTTGGCCGCCCGTTACGGCATTCGGGATTTTCCGCAGCCGGGGGGCGGCTGCATGCTCACCAAAGAGGGCTTCGCTCGAAAGGTAAAGGAGCTCTTGGCCATGTTGCCCGAAGCCGATACGGGAGACGTGGAATGGCTGAAATGGGGCCGCCATTTCCGCCTCGGCGGATCGTGCCTTTTAACTGTCGGGCGGTCCAAAAGCGAAAACGAACGCCTTTCGGCCATGGCCCGGTCCGGCGACGTGGTCCTCAGGGTGCCGTCTCATCCCGGCCCGACAGGGATCCTTTTCGGGAAGGTCCAAAAACGCGCCCACGTCCACATGGCGGCGATGATTGTCACGGCCTACAGCGACGTGGCGCTGGGGGAAAGAGTCGAGGTGCACTGGAGGCAGGGAGCCGAACAAGGTCGGATTCCGGTGAAAAACGTGGGAAAGGAACCCTGGGCGGCGCGTCTGCTCTGATGGACCCCTTAAGGAGCGCGACCGGGCATGTGCCGCGGCGCCTGTGTTGTGACGGAAATGCTTTATGGCAAACTTCGGGTTGGATTTCAAGCGACGTGCCCTTATAATGCTCCAAAAGAAAACGAACGGAGACCTTGTGAGGAAAGGAGATTTCGATGAGCACGCTGCGCCAAGTCTGTCATTGCGAAAACTGCGGAAACGAAGCGGACATGGTGGTGACATGCACGTGGGTTGAGGTGGAAGAGCAACCGGGTGTGGTTTCCAAAAAGAAGAAGGAAACACGCAAATGTACCATTTGCGGCAATGAAGCGGACATGATTGTGGACGAGGACGAATGAAAAAGCCTTCGGTATGGGGGATCGATATCACGATGAGCATGGCCCGTTCCAAGAGACCGGTTCCCAAACACATCATCGTGTGTCCTTTTTGCGAAGTGGGGCAACCTATCCCCATGGACTTTGACGCCATTCATCGCTGCCAGTGCGGGGCATGTTTCAAGGTGTGCGGCCACCACGCCCTGGAAAACGGCATGTCCGACATTGCGGAAGAACTGTGGGAGGAGGATGAGCTGGACTTCATCCGGTCCGTCCCCATGGACTTTTGCAACGTGGTGGTGGAAAGGGACTTCGACCGTTTGCTGGACTTGAAGCAGACGGCCGACCCCAACGAAATCGCTCGGTTTTGTAAATACGACATGAGCTCTCCCTTGAGTCTGATTTGGGTGAAAAGGCTGTTTTGAATGCCCGTGCGATTGATCCTGGTGTCCATGCCGTGGGCCCTGGCCGATCGCCCTTCCATTCAACTGGGTTCTCTCAAAGCCTACGTGACGCGTGCGTTCGGCAGCGCCGTTCACGCCGAGGCGGCCCATCCGTACCTTGATGTGGAAAGGGTTCTGGACCGCTCACTGTACCGGCGCCTTGCCGAACGCAGCTGGCTCGGCGAAGCCGTCTACGCCGCTCTCCTGTATCCGGAGCGTACCGCGGCATGCGCTGGGCTCTTTTCCAAATACTGGCCGCGAAGCGAAGGAAGTCCCGCGTTTGAAGAGATCTGCCGAAAGATCAAAGATTTTCACGACAACATGCCCTTATGGCGCGATCTGGAAAAAGCGCACCTCGTGGGGTTTTCCGTCTGTTTCGCGCAGCTTGCCTCCTCCCTTTTCCTTGCCCGCGCGTTAAAAGAGCGCTTCCCGGGCGTTCGGACCGTTTTCGGGGGCAGTTTGGTCAGCGGCGTCCTGGGAAAATCCCTGATGGAAGCCTTTCCGTGGATCGATTTCATCATCAGCGGTGAAGGCGAAAAGCCTTTGGTGAACCTCGTGTCCCGTCTGTTTTCCCTGCACGGGGGCTCAGAGACGGATTCCATGCAAGGGAGTCGTGATTCTTTCCAGACTGTCCAAAGACAGGAAGGGAGGGGTGTGCCGAAGCCGGAAGATGAGAAACGGCCGACGGGACCTGGCGCTTTGGGGACCCTTCGCCGCGAAGGTGTTCGTCCGTGGGGGCCGGGTATCTTTTTTCGGCGGGAAGACAACAGCGTAGACGGCGGTGGCTGGAGCCAGATCACGAATCTCGACGGTGCACCCCTTCCGGACTACGGCGACTTTTTCCGTGAAGCCCAAAACGGCGGGGACGCTCGCACGCCGATTTTCACGATTCCGGTGGAATCCAGCCGAGGCTGCTGGTGGCACACGGCGCGGGAAGACCGGCCGCATAAAAGAGCCTGCCGCTTCTGCAACCTCAATGTGCAGTGGCGCGGTTACCGATCCAAGGCGCCGCATCGCGTCGCCCAGGAGCTGGCGGCGTTGGCCGATGAGCACAAGAGCCTGCACTTCGTTTTCGTGGATAACGCCTTGAATCCGGCTGCGGTTGCCGAAACGACCCAGGCGATTCAAAGGTCTGGAAAAGATTTTCATCTCTTTGGAGAAGTGCGCCTGCCGCTTTCTCGACACGAGGTGCGCGCTCTTCGCCTGGCGGGGTTTCGGGAGATCCAGGCGGGTATCGAGGCCTTGAGCGACGGGTTGCTTCGGCGCATGGGCAAGGGGACTCGAGTCATCCACAATGTGGCCTGGATGAGGCATTGCGAAGAGTACGGCATTGAAAACCGTTCCAATCTCATCCTAGAATTCCCCGGCAGCACGCCTCAGGACGTGCACGAAACGCTGGATGTCCTTCGGGCCGTCAGGGTCTATCGCCCTTTGAAGGGCGTGCGGTTCTGGCTTGGCGAAGGAAGCCCCATGGCGCTGGACCCCGAGAGCTACGGCCTGAAGGGGATCGGCAACCACCCGCACTATGCGGTCCTCTTTCCGGAAGAGATCTTCAGACGAACACGCTTTATGGTGAAGGCCTTTCGAGGCGATCGTCTTCGGCAACGCCGCTTGTGGCAGCCCGTGCGGGATTTCTTACGGGGATGGCACCGGGAGGATGCGGTTTTTCGGAACCGCACGGGCGGCGAAAAACCGAGACTGGGATATCTCGACGGCGGCACTTTTCTGCTTATTCGGCGGCGGGATCGGCACGGGCGGGTGGAAACCACGTATCGGCTTTCCGGGCCTTCGCGGGAGATTTATCTGAGCTGCCTCGATGCGAAACCTTTGGACGTTCTCCAAAAGGAGCACGGGCGCTTTTCGTCGGAGGGCTTACGCCGGTTTTTGGACGATATGGTCGCCAAGGGGCTTCTTTTCCGCCACCGGGAGTGGATTTTGAGCCTTGCGGTGGAGGAAGGCGTGAAAAAGTTTCTTGCATAAACGGGGGCAAAGGGCCTAATAGGCATGTAACCATGCGAGTTGCGGCTTGACTCCATGCCTTTGGTTGTTTACCCTACAGGCACCAGGAGCGGAAAATTTTCACGAGAACCTCGTTTTTGACAAAGGCTTCCATGAGAAGAGCACGCCTCGCACGGGATCTTTTTCGCAACCATGGGTGAAAGGTCATGGTGCCGCATCGCCTTGGGAAAAGGCGGGTGGTGTGTCAAGCGACCTGGATATATCGGCCGACGCAATTTTTTCACCCACACCCCTGAACGGTTTCACACTGGAAAAGAAAGGAGCGTTTTATGGAGGGAAAGAAGAGATGGATGTTTGTTTTGGCGGTTTTTCTCGTTGCCGGGTTCCTGTGCGGATCGGTTCAGGCCCAAACAAAGCTCATCCCCAAGATTGACAATTTTATTCTTTTTCCCGACCAGTCCGGGTCCATGTACATGACCCACACCAAGCTGGGCAAGGTCAAGATGGCCATGGCCAAGGAAGTCATGTTCAAGATGAACGATGAAATTCCCGAACTGGGCTACAAGGGTGCCTTGGACCTTTTTGCCCCGTGGCAAAAGATCTCCGACCCGGCCGTGTACAAGAGGAGTGCTTTCGGGGAAGGCATCGCCAAGATCAAAAACGAGCAAGACATTTTCGGCCGGCTTACCCCCATGGGCCCGGGCATCAGCTCGCTGGATACGGTCCTGGCCGGCCTGAGCGGCAAGACGGGCGTGATCATTGTCTCGGACGGCGGCGCCAATCAAGGCCCGGATCCTGTGGCGGCGGCTCAGGCGATCAAGAGCAAGTATCCTCAGGTGTGTTTTCATGTGATCAGCTTTGCGGACGAGCCCAAAGGGGCTGAAATCCTGAAAAAGATCAGCGCCATCGGCGGCTGTGGTGTCCATGCCGAAGGCGGCACACTCCTTGCCGATCAAGCGGCCTTGAAGCAGTTCGTTAAAGACGTCTTCTACACCACGGCGGTGGAAGCCAAGAAGGAAGACGTGGTCATCCTGCGCGGCATCAACTTCGACTTCGACAAGGCGGACATCAAGCCCGAATGGAAGCCGGTGCTTGACGAAGGCGCCGCGGTGCTCTCCAAGAAACCGCAGATTCGCATCATCATCGAAGGTCACACCTGCGCCCTCGGGACGGACGCCTACAACCAGAAGCTTTCCGAACGGCGCGCCCAGTCTGTGTTTAACTACTTTGTCTCCAAGGGCGTCAGTGCCTCCCGCATGAAGACCGTGGGGTACGGTGAATCCAAGCCCAAGGCGGACAACAGCACGGAAGAAGGCCGGCGCATGAACCGCCGCGTGGAAATCAAAGTGGTGCAGTAACCTTATGGAATGACCGGATCGAGGCTGGGCACCGTGGCGTGCCCGGCCTCTTTTTTGGGAGCGTACGACCATGGGAAAAAGATTCGCCCTTGCCATCCTGCTTGTGTTCGGTTTCAGCTTCCTTGTCGCTGTGGACGCCCGGGCGACCGACGAAAAAGAGGCCTGTAAGCTCTTTGAAAGCTTTCGGGCCGAATGGATGAAAAAACTCACCCAGCACGGCGTGTACGGACCGGAAAAGATTTCCTTTGAAGAGATCAAGGGCCAGAAGAAAGTTGTGGCGCGATATTCGGAATTGGGAGAGTTCAAGGAAGCCCGCGTGAAGAAGACGGATACCAAGGGCTGCCCCTTTGTGGGGATTTTGAGTTATGAAGAAAAAGTGTGCGAGAGCGAAGGGACGAGCCGTAGCGAAGCGGCCAAGGGACCCTTCGCCTGCGGAACGCGGACCGTGACGGAAGTCTTTCGGTTCGCCAACGGCAAATGGGTCTATTGAGGTGGCCGTGATTGATCGCCGTTCAGAATGTCAGCAAGTTTCTCGGCAATAAAGAACTCTTTCGCAGTGCCTCCTTTCATATCCATCCCGGCGACCGCATCGGGGTCGTCGGGCCCAACGGAGCCGGCAAGACCACGCTGTTTCGGATCGTGCTTGGCGACCTGGAGCCCGACGAAGGCCTCGTCACCCGCGCCAAGAACCTCGCCTTGGGCTACCTTCCGCAGCAGTGGCGCCCGTCGGAGGACACCACCGTTTTGGCACATACCCAAGGGGTGTGTGCCGAAGTGTTTCAACTGCGCCGAGAACTGGAAGATCTGGAAGCGGCGCTCAAGGAGGCTCGAACGGCGGATGCCGCCCAGGCGTTGGCGCGACGCCATGCCGTGCTCCTGGATCGCCTGGAGCACCTCAGACCCTACGATCTGGAAGCCCGCGCCCGAAAGATTCTCATGGGGCTCGGTTTCCAGGAAGAGGATTTCCACAAGCCTCTGACCTCCTTGAGCGGCGGATGGGCCATGCGGGTGGAGCTCGCCCGGCTTCTTCTCGCCCAACCCGATGTCCTGCTCTTGGACGAACCCACCAACCACTTGGATCTCGAATCCATTCTCTGGCTGGAATCTTACCTTCAGGAGACGCGTTCGGCGGTTCTCGTGGTGTCGCACGACCGTTCCTTTTTGAACCGAGTGGTCCGTCGGGTTTTGGAGCTGGAAAGCGGCCGTGTGGAAATCTATCAGGGCGATTTCGACCGTTACACGGAAGAGAAGGCCGTGCGACGCCGCATCCTGGAAGCGGCCAAGGAAAATCAGGAGGCGCGTATCCGCCATATCGAACGGTTCATTGCCCGCAACCGGGTGCGAAAAGACCGAGCGCGCCAGGTGCAAAGCCGCCTCAAGATGCTGGAAAAGATGGAGCGGATTGAAGGCCCGGCGAATCCGGAGACGGTGCGGTTCCAGTTTCCCGAACCCGACCGGTGCGGTCGGCGTGTCCTGGAATTGGTGGGAATGCGTAAGGAATACGGAACCCAGGTGGTCTACGACGGGGTGGATCTGGTGGTGGAACGCGGAGACCGCATTGCCTTTCTCGGTCCCAACGGGGCGGGCAAGAGCACGCTCCTAAAAATCCTTGCCGGAAAAGAGCCCGTCACAGGCGGCGAAGTGCGGCGGGGCCACAACGTGAAAATCGGCTACTATGCCCAGCACCTGTGGGAGGAACTCAACCCGAACAACACGGTTCTCGGGGAAGTTCTCTCTGTTTCCGGAACCATGCCCCATACCCAGGTAAGAACTCTGCTGGGAGCCTTCCTCTTTAGAGGTGATGATGTGGAAAAGAAAGTCGGTGTGCTCAGCGGCGGGGAAAAAGCGCGCCTGAGCCTGTGCAAGCTTTTGGTGCAGGCGCCGAATGTGCTGCTGCTGGACGAGCCGACCAACCATTTGGACATTCCCGGCCGGGAAATGCTGGAAGAAGCGCTGGCGGCTTATACGGGCACCGTGTGTTTCGTGAGCCACGATCGGCATTTCATCAATGCCCTGGCCCATAAGATCCTGGTGGTGGGTGGCGGCCGGGTGGAACTGCTGCCGGGGAACGCCGACGATTACGAGCGATTGTGGAAAGGCATAGGCCGCCGTGGTGAAGAAGAGGCGATGGATTCGGGCGGCGTTGAGGCGCCGACGGAGTCCCGGGACACTTCCAGGCCGAAACCGGACCCTAAAGAGCGCAAAAGATGGGAAGCCGAACGGCGCAACGCCCTTTACCGTTTGAAAAAGCCCCTTCAGGACCGCCTGGCGGACTTGGAACAAGACTTGGATCGCCTCCACGACGAGCGGGACCGGCTGAGCGCTCTTTTGGCCGATCCCACCACATACCAGGGAAAAACGGACGTGGCGGCGCTGCAGCGGCGCTTTCAGGAATGCGCGCGGGAAATCGCCGATGTGACCGCCAGCTGGGAGCAGATCGCTCTGGAACTGGAGGCCTTGGAGGATCGGTTCGAAAGGGAAAGTGCCTTTCCGCGGGAACATGCGGCGGGAAACAGGGAATGAATCGAGGAACGGTCATGTTTCGAAGGAGACGGGCGATGAAAGGCGTGGGGCTTGTTCTGGCGGTGGTTTTGTTCACCATGTCCGTAGCGGCGTGTGTGCCGGGGCCGACGACCCAGCAGCATTTGGAATCCGCCACCTGGCTGGGTGTGGTGGGAGCGGGCGTCGGCGCCCTGATTGACAACAAGAACCCGTGGCGGGGCGCGGTGATCGGCGGGGCCATCGGATCCTTGGCCGGCTACGGCATTGCCGAAGTGTCCCAAAGGGCGGCTGAAGAAGCGGGGCGGCGCCGGCAGACGGTCACCTATCACAACCCCAGCACCAACGAATGGGTCCAAGCGGACCCCGTCAGTTACCAAGGGCAGACGGCTACGGTGCGCACGCGGACCTATCAGGGGAACCAGATGACCAACGAGCGCTACATGACCGTGCCGGCCTATTGACAAGCGGCATCAGGCGCTTCGGCCCGAGGCGGAAGGGGCTGATGCGGCCAGGGCCTTGATGCGCTTCAGGTGAATCTCCAAGGCGGCGTTTCCCGGATAGAGGCGAAGCGCTTGTTCCAGAGTCGATATCGCCGTGGAAAACTCGCGGCGCACTTCATAAAGCCGGGCGAGGACCAGCCACGCGCCCGGATCCAACCCCTTTTTCCTGAGCCGACGCTTCACCAAAAAAATCGCCAGACGACTCCCGTAATCGTAGTAAAGCTTTTTCGGATAATCCAAAAGGCTCATGGAGATGGAACCCTCCGTGTGGCGTTCGCGGATGATGATGCGGGCTCTTTCGGCACATGACGGACCGCGTAGCCCATCTCTTTGGCGGCGGTCCAGAGCCGACGGCTTCCTTCCCGCTTGAGCGGGTCGTCCATGGGGACGAAATGCACGATCACGTCACAAGGCGGCGCGGCTGCCAGGTCGGGGGTTTCGTCGCACACGAGGACGTGGAGCCTGCCGTGGCTCGGAAGCACCCAGCCGATCAAAACCGGCTCCGGCGCCGATTCGCCGTCCGCAGGGTCGGCGACGATCCGATGCGGCACAAAACTTTGTTTGGAAAAACTCCACAACAGCCCGTCCAGCTGCTGGGCCGACATCGTGGACCCCGTCCACACGAAGACGCGACGGCCTTCGTCCACGAAGCGTTCCACCCACCGGCATAAATCCCGGCGCTGTTCTTGCGCTGTGGTTTCCACAAAAAGCATTTGGGTTTCCATGCTCGGGCCGTCTCAACAGGTCAGATGAAAAGCGCCCGCCACCTTTTTCCCCGCCTTGGCGAGTTCGTTAAATGTTCGAACGGCATCGTCGGTTGGCTCGTCGATGAGCTGGATGCCCTTTTCCATGCACAGACGGCGCACGTCGTTCGACGGCTTCATCAGACCCGGTTTGCCGCGCCCGACAACCAAAACCGCTGGCTGTGCCTCGAGAATATCCAGGATATCGTCCACATACACCTTATGGCCTTCCTTGCGCCACCATTGCGGGATGACCTTCCCGTTGACGATTTTCAGGTCCGCTTGGTAGGTCGTCCCGGCGATTTCCATGGATCCGAAACGGTAATCGTCAATCATGGGCCACCTCCCCACGTGTTGTTCTTTTCCCCCTGCTACTGATGGCAGGCTTTACGGACCAGATCGAGACAATCGGGGCCGAAATGGGCCGTCATGGCTTCCACGAATCCGTGGGATGGGGTGACGCGAAGCTTGGTGCTCAGGGCGATCACCGCCGTTGCCTGGTCGTCCACGTTGAGGTGCAGCAGGGTTTTGCAGTCTCCCGAATGAGCCACCAGGACATGACGCAGGGTTTCCAGGGCGTCTCGATCCAGGGACTGGGCGGAGAGTTTGATGAGCACCGTTTCCACGGTTTGGCTCTGGGCTTCTTCCAGCGTCATGATCTGATCGGCCAAAAGCTTGGACCCTTTTTCATCGTGCTGAATGGTGCCGAAGACCACCCGAGGTTCGTCGCCGTCCAGGATCGGGCGCGCTTTGAGGTAGACTTCGGGGAAACACACTACTTCCAGCGTGCCTTCCCTGTCTTCCAGGTTCAGAAAGGCCATGCGGTCCCCTTTCTTGGTCACCACTTCCTTGGCGATCGCGATCAATCCGCACAGGATGACCTTGGCCCCGTCCTGCCGTTCCCGCACCCGCTGCGTGTCGGCCGTGCACAGGGTGCGGATCTGATCTTCATAATGATCCAAAGGATGGCCGGAAATGTAAAAGCCCAGGGATTCCTTTTCGTAATGGAGAAGAGTACGGCTGTCCCACGGCGGCACATCGGGAAGATTTTCTGTTTCCCTGGCTTTCTGAGGGGTGGCGCGCAGCAGATCGAACAGGCTCAGTTGCCCCGCGCTGCGATCCTTCTGGCGGGCCTGGGCTCTTTCCAAAGCCTGATCCATGGCGGCCAGCACCCTGGCTCGATCCGAATGGATGGAATCGAACGCCCCGCATTTGATCAGATGTTCCAGCACGCGGCGATTGACTTTGGAAGGGTCCACGCGGTTGCAAAAATCGAAGATGGATCGGAACGGACCGTCTTTGGCTCGAGCCGCCAGGATGGTTTCGATGGCGCCTTCCCCGACGTTTTTCACGGCGCCGAGCCCGAACCGTATCTTGCCTTCCACCACGGTGAAATCCAGTTCGCTCACGTTCACATCGGGCGGCAGCACGGCGATGCCCTTTTCGCGGCATTCGTTGATGAGCTTGACCACTTGGTCCGTGTTGTTGAGGAAGCTGTTGAGCAGAGCCGCCATGTATTCCACCGGATAATGGGCTTTCAGGTAGGCAGTTTGGTAGGAAATGACGGCGTAGGCGGCGCTGTGGGACTTGTTGAAGCCGTATCCGGCGAACTTGTCCATGAGGTCGAAAATATGGTTGGCCTTGGTGAGGTCGATGCCGTTTTCCTTGGCTCCGGCCAGGAACCGTTCCCGCTGGGCGGCCATGACTTCCGGAATTTTCTTGCCCATGGCCCGGCGCAAAATGTCCGCTTCCCCCAAGGTGTAGTTGGCCAAAACCCGGGCGATTTCCATGACCTGCTCTTGGTACAGGATGACGCCGTAGGTGGGTTCCAAGATGGGGCGCAATTGATCCAGATCGTAGGTGATGGGAATGCGACCGTGTTTGCCGTCGATAAAATGGTCCACCATGCCGCTCTTGATGGGACCGGGCCGGTAGAGCGCCATGAGGGCCACGATGTCGTCGAAACGTTCCGGCTGCAAGCGCAGGAGAAGATCCCGCATGCCCGAACTTTCCAGCTGAAAGACCCCGGTGGTGTCGGCCCGGCACAAAAGCGCATACGTTTCGGGATCGTCCAGGGGCAGGCGTCTCATGTCCAGGCGAACCCCGTGATTCTTTTCGATGAGCTGCACGGCGTTGTGGATCACCGTAAGGTTTCTCAAGCCCAGGAAGTCGAATTTGATCAGGCCCGCCTTTTCCACCGACTTCATGGAAAACTGGGTGACCACCTTGCCGTCTTGGTCGCGGAATAGGGGCATGTATTCCACCAGGGGCTTGTCGCCGATGACGACGCCGGCGGCATGGGTGGAGGCGTGCCGGGTGAGGCCTTCCAGGGCCTGGGCGATTTCGAAAAGCTCCCGGATTTGCGGGTCCTCCCGCTGCAGCTCCACCAGACGCGGCTCCAGCTCCAAGGCTTTCTTCAGGGTCATGTCCGGAGCCCCGGGGATCAGCTTGGCGATCTTGTCCACTTCATTGTAGGGCATGGCCAGGGCCCGGCCCACATCCCGCACCACGGCCTTGGCCTGCAGGGTGCCGAAGGTCGCGATCTGGGCCACCTGGTCCTTGCCGTACTTTTCCGAAACGTAACGGAAGACCTCTTCCCGCCCCTGGACGCAAAAATCCACGTCGATATCGGGCATGCTGATGCGTTCCTTGTTGAGGAACCGCTCGAAAATCAGCCCGTGCTCGATGGGGTCCAGGTCCGTAATGCCCATGACGTAGGCGACTAAACTGCCAGCGGCGGACCCTCGACCCGGTCCCACGGGGATCCCCTTGTTTTTCGCGTAAGCGATAAAATCCGCCACAATGAGAAAATAGGCGGCAAAGCCCATGTCCACGATAACATCCATCTCCTCGTGAAGGCGCCGGCGGTACTCTTCCAGGTCTTGGGCCGAAAGCCGAGGACGGTTGTGGCGGATTTCCGGAAGCCTTTTTTCAAAGCCTTCCAAGGCGGTTTTACGAAACTGGGATTCAAGGGATTCCCCTTCGGGCACGGGAAACAGAGGAAAATGATAATCCCCCAGCGGGATTTCCAGGGAACACATTTCGGCGATCCGCACCGAGTTTTCCAAAGCTTCCGGCACATGGGCGAACTCGCGCCACATTTCGTCGGGGGACTTGAAGTAGAGCTGGTCCGTTCGAAACTTCAGCCGCTTTTCTTCCAGAATGGTTTTTCCCGTCTGAATACAGAGCAGGATGTCATGAGCGCGGGCATCGCTGCGCTTCAGGTAATGACAATCGTTGGTGGCCACCAGCGGAATGCCCAGTTCTTTTCCCATGGCGATGAGCTTTTCATTGACGAGGGCCTGCTCGGGAATGCCGTTGGCTTGAATTTCCAAAAAGAATCGGCCGTCTCCGAAGATGTCCCGGTATTCCAAGGCGGCTCGGGCGGCCGCTTCGGGCCGGCCGTGAAGAAGCTCGAAGGCCACCTCGCCTTTCATGCAGCTGGAAAGGGCGATGAGGCCTTCCGAGTAAGCGCGCAGCAGTTCTTTGTCGGCCCGAGGCTTATAGTAAAAACCTTCCAGATAGCCCAGGGTGACGATCTTCAGGAGGTTCTTATAGCCGGTGAGATCGTGCGCCAGAAGCACAAGGTGCTGATTCTTGTCTTCATCGTTGCCGTTTGACCCGGAAGCGGCGTTCCCTGTGGCCCCTCGGGAATGGCGTCCTCGGGGAGCCAAGTAGATCTCACAGCCGATGATGGGCTTGATGCCGGCTTTTTTGGCCTTTTCGTAAAATTCCAATGCCCCGTACATGTTGCCGTGATCGGTCACGGCCACGGCGGGCATGCCGAAGTCCTTGGCCGTCTGGATCAGTTCCCCCAGTCGAATGGCTCCATCGAGAAGGCTGTACTGGCTGTGCACATGCAAATGAACGAACGGCGGCATGGAACACCTCACGATTGTCGTATCCCCGACGATGTGGCTGACGACGGATCACCGGCGTTTCTGCCCTCGGGGATGGGTTTTCTGTCATAGTTAAAGAGCGAATAGGGCGCATCGGCGCGCTGGCGCTGGTAGCCGCTGAGCACGCGTTCCCACTCCTGCGGTGCCGGCGCCGATGCCGCGTCGCCCAAGTCGATGAGGAAAACGCGATATCCCATGGCCTGAAGCTCGGGGATTTTTTCAAACCAATTGCACGGTCGGTCGGCATACAGGGCGGCCAGGGGACCGTCTTTGCGGTACACGTAGGTTTCCCCGCGCGGCGTTTTGACGGGACGATCTTCCAAAATGGGCGGATGAATGCGGGAAAGAAAAAGAGGAGGCCGACCATAGACCGTCACCACCGGGACGGCGGGGACGGGATCCGTGATGAGTTCTCGAAGTTCGTCCCGAGTGATCTCCCACGAAAGAACCGTCCAGCGACACCCCAGCTCGGCCAGGGCGGCCATGGCCGCTTTGTTTCGAATGTTCATGCGGGATCCGGCCGTGAGTGCCGCTTTCGCCTCCGGAGAAAACCAGTCCAGATGTCCCCAGTTGTTGACTTCCCACCATCGATAGCCCTTGGCAAGGTACCAGGCGACGGCTTTACGGTAGTAGTCTTCGTCTTTTTCGAAGAGCACCGGCGGAAGCGCCCAGCCGAAACGCTCTTTCTGCGCGTCGTGCAGGCGTCTTTTGGCCATCTTTTCCAGGTTTTCTCGAGTGGCCGCAAGCCAGACCTTCTGGGCGGGTGATGTCATGGCGCGGCCGAGATGGGCCAACGAGCGGATTTTGATCCACAGGGACGGGTTCAGGCGCCGCACATTGGTCGCTCCGTGCGAAAAATCTTCGGTCAGGGCCTTGGAATACCGGAAACGTGAATCTGGCGCATTGGCAGAAAAAGAGCGCTCCACGGCCCGGGAGGACGAACCGTCCGGACTCGTGGCCGTGATCTGCTGCCAGAGCCGGGCGAGAGAAAGGGGTTTTCTTCCGATGCGGAAAAGCCGCGTGCCGGGAAACGCTTCCAGGTGACCGCGGATTGTGAGAACCGCCGAGCCCTGAGAGGGAGATTCCTGGATGAGGGTTCCGTTTTCCCCGAGGATTCCTTCGACGATGAACGCCGGGGATTCTTTTTCGTCCGGAGATTCGGGACGCAGCCGATCTCCTGAACGAACGGCATGGCGCACATCGACTCGAAGGCCGTCCGGACCGACCGATTTCACCGTCGCCACCCAGAGGCCGCTGGATCCCGACCGATGAGGACTAAGAATGTCCGACCAGGCGTTGGTGCCGAGAAAACCGTCGGTCAGGCGTCGCGCCGGGGCATGAGTCAGCCATTCGCGGGCTTCCTCCACGGCCTCGCGGGAACGGCTTTCCGGAGCGTCCATCACGTGGCGGTAGGCTCGAACGACGGTGGCGATGTATTCGGCGTCCTTCATGCGTCCTTCGATCTTAAAAGCCGCCAGGCCGAGTCTTTTCAACTGCGGGATGCGCTCGAGTGCACAGAGATCGCTACACGAAAAAAAGTAACCCGACTTTCGACCCTGGGTAAACCGAAGCCGGCACGGCTGGACGCATCGTCCCTGCAGGCCGCTGTGGCCGCCTCGAAAACTGCTGGCGAGGCACAGTCCGGAAAAAGAATAGCATAGGGCTCCGTGCACGAAAATTTCCAGTTCCGCCTGGGTGCGGCTTCGAATGGTCTGGATTTCCTCCACGGTGAGTTCCCGGGCGAGAACCACCCGACGGGCGCCGAGCCGTTCCAGGACGCGCACTCCCGCGCTGTTGTGGACCGCCGCAAGGGTGCTCGCATGCACCTTAAGGGACGGAAAATGTCGGCGGCACAGAAAGAAAAGGCCGGGATCCTGGACAATCACGGCGTCCACGGCGAGATTGGAGAGCGCCTGAAGGACATCCAGCACGGCTGGAACTTCGGAGGCCGTGATCGCGCTGTTTAAGGCCGTGTAAACGGCCACGCCGCGGCTTCGAGTGAACGGGAGAAGGCGGGCGAGCTCGTCCAGGGTGAAATTGGCGGCATGAGCCCGAGCGCTCAGCTTTTTGAGGCCCACATAGACGGCGTCGGCGCCGTTTTCCACCGCCGCCCACAGGGCCTCCACATGGCCGGCCGGGGCCAGCAGTTCCGGCTTATTGGGGTGATTGTGCGTGTGTCCGCCTTTCATCCTAAAAACTCACCTTCGGACACGCTCCTAAGGATCCTGCCAGGCATTCAGCCGCTCGATGAGGGCAGAGAGGGCCGCAACGGAAGCATCCATAAGACGCCGGCCTTTTTCCGGTGAGGCGACTCGAGGGTTTCCCCAAACACCGGTCGGCCAATAGTTCCTCTTGTTTCGAACCAAAATATGTTCAGGAAACTCGGGATAGGCTTCCTCCGCTGTCCCCTGAACCCATTGAGGGTACAGGTGGAGCATGAGCGAGGTTTCCACTTCTCCGGCATGGGAATCTTTGGGTGTTTCCTGGATCGATGTCCAGGCCGTGCGCCCGATGTCCAAAACCGAACACACGGCCATTTTCAGGTCCGGGAAACGCTCCATGAGCTCTTCGCCGGCGTCCACCAGCGTGGCCATGTGGGTTCCTCCCGCATGGCCGCTCAAAACGACCACACTTCGCATGCCTTGCCGATAAAAACTTTCCACCACATCCATGACAAGCGCACGCAAGGTGGCCGAACGAATGCCCACGGTTCCAGGATGCTGGCTCGAACTTCGGCACAAGCCATACCACAGCGGCGGAGCGGCCCAGACGGGCATCCGGCGCGCCACCTCCCCGGCCAGAGCGACGGCATGGAGCGTGTCGGTTCCCAACGGCAGATGGGGTCCGTGTTCTTCCACGGATCCGCAGGGGATAACCACGCAGCGAATGGATTGGCGCTGTTTTTCAAAAAATTCCATCGTACATTCTTCCAGAATCGGCACAGAATCCCTCCCCCGTTCGGGCTCTCACTTTCCGCTCCAAGGCCTCTCTTCCTTATCCCGATCCCCCTGTGGAAGCAAGGGGATTGGTTCCCGCTTCATTGAAGCAAGAACCTTCAGAAAAATTCCCTTTGCGGGTTTCTTCCTTTCTGGCATACGAGTCGGGAGGGGTCGTCCTCCTCGCCGCCGAATGGGCTCTTCTAATGGAAGATGTGCCATCCGTTGAAGTGAAAACGGCGATCCTCGGCGGCACCCTTAGGGCACCAAAAAGAGGGGGCGAAACATGGATCGCAGGAAATTTCTCGAGACTATGGCCAAAGGGGCTGCATGGGTTTCCGTTCTGGGCCCTGCAGTGATCCGGGAAAGGCTGGATTTGGGGAAAAAGAGTTACGCCTCGACGGGCGATAGATCCGTCCGAATCTTTGTGAGTGATCTTCACTTAAATGTCGATGCCCCTTATTCGTGGCTACGAGGAAATGTGGAGCCCTTGGCGAGATTCCTCAATCTTTTGAAGGCTCGAGAAGATGTGGCTGAACTCGTGATTCTTGGGGATTTCTTGGACGACTGGGTTGTGCCCGCCGAAGAATGCCCCAAGAATCTGGCCGAGATCCTTGAAGCAGGGATGAATGAGCCCGTGGTTTCGGCCCTTCAAGAACTTTGCGAAAACTCCCCCATCGCGGTCACTTATGTGACAGGGAATCACGATTTGCTTTCCTTTGAAAGCTCGGCCAAAGAAACGATTCTCGGCTACTTTCCTCATATGACGATTATTTCCAACGAGCCGGGATTGGGCGCCTACGCTCTGGATTATGGGCTCTGGGCCGAACACGGCCATCGATATGCTCTTTTCAATGCTCCCGATGTGTGGAGTCGAGCCGGAGGGCACCTTCCCCTGGGTTATTTCATTTCGAGGCTGAGTGCCTCTCAATCTGTGGCCTCGGGGCAAAAATTGACTTCCCCAGAAATTCTCCAAAAGGCTCTGGAGTCCTCGAAAAAACGGCTGCCTCCGACCGGGGAAAAACTGATTTCGGCGGTTTTTTGGACCGTGGCGGCATGGGCCGGAAAGCGGCCGTGGGATCGCTTCGTCATGAACGGGGTGGACGGCTGGGGTGAAGATCCGACGCTGGCTGAGGTTGATTCGCTTTACCAAAATATTTACCACGAGTGGTCCAAACGGCAGGATATCGTTCCGCCCGGGATGGCTCTCGCCGATGAATTCAGTCTCGAAGGCGCCGCCTTGCTCTTGCTGCGAATGCCGAATTTCATTCGACATCAGTATCCTTTTACCCCGCACATCGTCATCTTCGGCCATACCCACAAAGCGGTCTTGCGCAAGGACTTCGGGCCGACGCGCGGCGTTTACGCCAACACGGGCACCTGGATCGACGGCCACGCCATGACATGGGTGGAAGTTTTGGAAACAGGGGGGGGATCTGTCGAGGTTTCTTTGAGCTTTTTTTCCGATTCTGCGGCTCACGTTTTGGTATCGGAAACCATGCCTGTTCAGGGAGCTTGACCCAGACCTTGGACAAGGATACGAAATGAGGCAACAGTGATCTTGTGCCGTCCTTCGTCTCGGTTGCAAGGGACGATAAGGCACAGGCTCAGGGCTCCTTCGGCCGAATCTCTATCTGGGATCCACCTGATCACTTCCTCTTCAGGCCGAGACCAAGTAAGGGACACTTTCCATACAGGAGGCCCATGGTGTTGCCCGAGTTCCACATGACCCTGGTGATGACGGCCGGCCTCGTTGCCTGTGTCAATCTGCCGTTCGGCTACTGGCGAGCTCGCGCCCGTCGGTTCTCCAGAACATGGTTCCTGGCAGTGCACCTTCCGGTCCCCTTTGTTGTGGCCCTGCGGCTCGTGTCGGGACTCGGTTGGCGCCTCAGCACATTTCCGGTCCTCATGGCGGCCTTTTGTGCAGGCCAATTTCTGGGAGGCGCCGTTTATCATGCCGTCCGTAGATTCCGGGTGGATTGAGAGATCGACACCTTTCTTAAACATTCCAAACAGGAGGAGAGACCATGGCCGTCAAGAAAATCCTCATGCTTGTCGGTGACTTTGTGGAAGACTATGAAGTGATGGTTCCTTTTCAGATGCTTCTTATGGTCGGGCATACGGTGCACGCCGTCTGCCCGGGAAAGAAGGCGGGGGAAAAAGTGCGCACGGCCGTCCACGATTTCGAAGGGGATCAGACCTACAGCGAAAAACCAGGGCATAATTTTACACTGAACGCCACTTTTGATGATGTGAAACCCGAAGATTATGACGGATTGGTGATCCCCGGCGGAAGAGCCCCAGAGTATATTCGGCTGAATCCGAAAGTTTTAGCCATTGTGCAGCATTTCATGGCAGCAAATAAACCCGTTGCCTCCATCTGCCACGGTCAGCAGGTTCTGGTGGCGGCCGGGGTCGTCAAAGGGCGCACCTGCACGGCCTACCCGGCGGTCAAACCCGATCTTATGGGCGGTGGAGCCTCTTGGGCCGACGTGAACGAAACCTTTACCAACGCGGTGGTGGACGGCAATCTGGTGACAGCCCCCGCGTGGCCGGCTCATCCCGAATGGATGGGAAAGTTTTTGGAGCTTCTCGGAAGCCGCATCGAACCCTAAGGGCAACCGTCAAGGAACCACCATGCTGGAATTACTGGCCATCGGCGCGGGATCGTTTACCGTGGCCCTTTCCGGAGCGCTCATGCCCGGGCCCCTCTTGACCATCACCATCACCGAATCGGTGCGACGGGGGTTTCGGGCGGGCCCCCTGCTCATGACCGGGCATGCGGTCTTGGAACTGGCCGTGGTGGCGGCCGTCGTTTTGGGGCTCGGACCCTTCCTCAAGAAACCCTCGGTCATGGGAACCATCGCTCTTTTCGGAGGCGGTTTTCTGCTCTGGATGGGGATGGATATGGTCCGCAGCGCCGCTCGGCTCACGCTCAATCTGAACGCCGCCGACGGCGCTTCTTCCGGCCGCCACCCCGTCCTGCTGGGGATTTTGGCGAGTCTTTCCAACCCCTACTGGACCCTGTGGTGGGCCACCATCGGGCTGGGATACATGGTGGCCGCCATGAAGGCGGGACCGTGGGGGGTGGGGGTTTTCTTCCTAGGGCACATTGCCGCCGATTTTGCCTGGTACAGCCTGGTGTCTCTGGGGGTCACCAAAGGAACGCACTTCATGGGGGATCGCAGCTACCAATGGGTGCTCCGAGCCTGCGGGGTGTTTCTCGTGGGCTTTGGGGCGTGGTTTTTATGGTCGGCGAAAGGATTTTTGTCTCGGGCCCTGGTCTAGGAGCGCACAATGAACGACGGCATGGAGCGCCTTGTCCAATCCACGCGGCAGCTTTTGGATTACATGGACAAGGAATTCGTGTTCGACAAGATGGGGGATGCGGGCTGCGGCGGCGTGGATCCGTACCGCTCCGAGCAATTCGACGCGCTCATTCAAGCCGTTCGCGAGGCTTTGAAAGCCGTGGGGCCTTGATGGCTTTCTCGGCGTTCGAATTTCCCGCCATGGGGTTTTTCACCGGGACGGATCCGGTCGGTCGAAGACGACGCACGGCGGCGCCGAAGTTCGGCTTCGAAGGCGAAAGTACCGACCGCTGATGCACAGCGCGGCCGCCGCCCCCACAAAATGGATGATCTCGGGAAGGGATATCCGGTCGTTGAAAGCCCCGAGGTGGGGTCCCGTAAGAAGAACGATCTCTTCTTTGCCGCGGGAGAGCCGGCTCGCTTCTTCCGGTGATTTTCCCCGTTGTTCCAGGAAAGCTCGGAATTCGTCGTCGGTCATGTTTTCCTGATCGACCACGCGAAGGATTTCTTCCATGTGCCGGTCCACCCCCATTTCGTCGATCATCCGCCGGGCCAGTCGACCCAAATCCCAGGGCACATCCGTCGGCGCCGGCCAGCCGGTGAATGCCTCGTAATAGGCCATGAAGACCGATTCGATCACTTTGACGAGAAAGTACTCATCGAACCACTCCCTCACATCGACGGGCGTGCCGTCCTCCTTTCGGCCTCGAAGCCGCCGATCCCGGTTTCTGAAGTAACTTCCCGCCACCAGAAGAAAGCTCAGGAAATGCATGCCGATTTGTTCATGGAGAGGCACTCCGTGGGTTCCTGCGGGTTCCAGGTGCTCGAGATCTCGAATGCCCGACAGTCCGAAGTTCGGATAATCGCACGATTCCAGCCATCGATCCAGCCGGCCTCCCCGCGGCCACCGATACAAGCCTCCGTCCTCCCGGCGATGCCGTTGCACTCGATTGTGAAAAAGAGGAATGGGGGCCGTGTGCACGATGCCGTGGGACGCCAAGCGGCCAAGCACCCGGGCGCTGCGCCTCAAGGCGGCAAGAAAGGTCGCCTTGGAAGGCATGTGCCCGTTTACGGGCTGATTGGGATAGACAAAATAGTCGGGCGGGGCTGAAAAAGCGACGGCCCACAGCCCTCCTTCCGCTTCGGATCCAAAGACATGGGCCTTTTCCCCGGCGCCTTTCAAACGAAAAAGAGACGGCCCATCCGGACGAAGGGGCCTGGGAAGGGACGATCCGTCTCCATCCAGCAGGTCGGCGTTTTCCGAAAGAAGGCGCATCCACTGAATTTCCCGAAAAAGCGCCCGAGCCCCTTCGGGGTCGGCGGCCGTTTTGATGGTGAGCAGCCGTCCCGTGCCCTGTTCCCGGACCCAGAAGCTTCGACCGCACCGGTTCCACGATGGGCCAACGGCACCGATCCGTTCTCGAAGGCCGACATGGGTCAGAGACACCACGGGCACACGAATTGGGTCGGGGTCGGGAGGCAATGAAGGAGGGGCCACGGGCAGGGGCAGAGCCCCCAGGGCTTCACAGGAAGCGCGCTGGCAGGCGCCCTGCGTCTCCATGGAAAGCCGCTCCAGAGCTCTTCGCGCATGTTCCGTCACGTCCAAACGCGGGCATTTTTCCAAAACGTCCCGCAGGACCAGAGCGGTTTCCCGGCTGAAAAAATACGCCTGCCGTTGCGCCTGGTAGGGTTCGTGGGTCAGGAGCCTATGCAGAAGGCGGACCGTGCCGTGGTCGACGGCGTCCGGAGCCTCGTCGATGAGGCGGCGCAGTTCCTGAACTTTAAGAAACGCGGCGCTGAAGTCCGTCGGAGGGCCGCTGAGTTCCCGCTTGAGCTGCTCCAGTTCCCGGTGTTTCGGCGTCATGGTCGTGCTGCGTGCGTCGGTTCGATCAGGTCCTTTCCTTCGAGCCCCTTGCAAAAGGCCAGGACGGCTTTGCCCAGGTCGTGGGGCATGTAGCCCCCTTCGAGCACGGCAAAGACCCGGCCGGAAGCGAGGCGGCGAGCGGCGTCGCCGATCAGCCGCCCGATGCGGTGGTAATCCCGGTTGGTGAGGAGTCCTCCCCAATCTTTCACGTGCATGTCAAAGCCCGCTGAAACGCCGATGATGTCGACGGGTGGCAGTCCTTCGAGAAAACTTTCGATTCTTTGGACGAAGCCGTCCTTTTCCGCGGAAGATACATCCAGAAAAGACACCCGGGGATCCCCGTGGAAAATTTCCGCCGTGCCGTCGCCGCGGTGCATGTCGAAGTCGATCACGGCCGCTCGGCGCGCCGTCCCGTGATCCAAAAGAGCCAGGAGGGCGACGGCCATGTTGTTGAAAAAGCAAAATCCGCCGAAGCGGTTTCGCCCCGCATGATGTCCGGGAGGGCGCACGGCGGCGAAGTAGGGATGCCCGTCCGTCAGAGCCCGGCGGGCGGCGCACAGGGCTCCGCCCGCCGCCAAGGCGGCCGCATCCTTCACGGCCTTGCCTTCCAGCTGCACCTGGATGAGATGATCCACCGTATGAGCCCGCAAGAGGTCATCCGTGGAGGCCGGTTCGGGCACCACCAGGGCGTAGTGTCCTTTCAGATTCCCCAGAATGGCTCGAATCCGCGCGGGGGTTTCCACGGCGCCTGTGGGATACCGGGCGAGATAACCCTCGTGAGAGACCACTTTCAGCATGGTGCCGAATCCGTCGCGTTCGCCTCCATGGGCGATGTCCCTTGTGCGTCGAGCGAGCGCATGGATACCATTTCTTTCAGCTTTTCCGCAACGGCGTGGTACACGGCCAAGGTTTCTTCGGTGCCGTAGCCTTTGTCCGCATGAATGAAAACCGGCTGACCTTGACCGTACTTGAGCTTGGACGAGACGACCACGTAAGGGATGTGTCGTTCCTTGTCCACTTCGTGGACCAGTTGGATGAAATGGCCTCGAATGAGGATGAGATCCGGGGTTTGAAACTGCGGGTGCATGTGGTAGGCGAAGGCTTCTTCCCGTGGAAATTGCCGAATGTCGAGATCCAGGCCGTGCCGGGCGCAGATCTTTTGGAGAAGTTTTCCGTCAAGACCGCAGTGGAGCATGTAGAGCAGGAGGCGTTTGCGGGGCCTTTCCAGGCCGGTTTGTCCTTTCTGCATGGGCGATCCTCCCGCATCCAGGGTCTTTTTTTCTTTTATTATAGACGCCACACGGGACGGTTTCACCTGAGAATCGTCGAGGCGGCGCCATGGAGCTCTTTTCCCGAGGCGCTGCCCTGTTCCTTCACGCCGCCTGCGGGCTGAAGGGACTCGGCCGGCCCAACGGGAGCGCTCGGCCCTTTCCGGGCGTGTTTTTCCCTTGACAGGGTCGGGGGGAACAGTTTAATCAGCGGATGAATGATGGTTCATTCATGAACGGGGCATGCGGAGCACTCATGGCACACGAGCGGATCCCTCACAAGAATTCGGACAAGAGGCGGCGCATCCTGGATGCGGCCGTGAAAGTTTTTGCGGAAAAGGGTTTCTTTCAAGCCCGGGTTTCCGATATCGCCCGCCTGGCCGGCGTGGCCGACGGGACCATTTATTTGTATTTCAAAAACAAGGACGATCTTCTCATCTCCATTTTTGAAGAGAAGATGAAGGAGATCAACGTCAAGTTCCGGGATGCTCTGGCGACGGAAAAGGACCCCGTGCAACGTTTCCGCCGCCTCATCGCCATGCATCTTGCCGGGTTTCAAGCCTACCCCGAACTGGCGGCGGTGCTCCAGGTGGAGCTGCGCCAGAGCAGCCGTTTCATGCGCGAATACAAGAAAGTGGAACTGAAGAACTATCTGGACCTTATGGGCGATGTGGTCCGTGAAGGGCAGCACCAGGGGGTCTTCCGCCAGGATATCCCCTTGGGTTTGGTGAAAAGATTCGTTTTCGGGGCTTTGGATGAAGTGGTGTCCACGTGGGTGCTGGCGGGCCGTCCCTACGATCTGGAATCCCTGGCCGATCCCTTGGTGGACCTCTTCCTGAACGGGCTGCGTGAAGGGGCCGCGGCCGCCGCGTCAAAAGATGTGATGGCCCGCTCGGGCTAAAAAGGTTTCGTTTTTCAAAAGCGGACATCTTCCCGCAAAGGAGGACATGGTCATGAAGTTGCTTGTGGATGAACGGGATGTCAAGTTCGTTCTTTATGAACAGCTGGGCGTGGAAAATCTGTGTAAGTACCCGCTCTTTTCCGAATATTCCAAGGAAATGTTCGATATGGCCTTGGAACAGGCGGAGAAGCTTGCGGAACAGGAATTCTACCCCACCAACAAGAAGGGGGACAAAGAAGGGTGCCGTTTTGAAAACGGACAGGTCAAAGTTCCCGAATGTTTCCATCAGCCGTATCGCCTTTACTGCGAAGGCGGCTGGTTGGCCATGGCGGATGATCCCGACGTGGGCGGTCAGGGCTTTCCCTTTACGGTGTCCAACGCCTGCGTGGAATTTTTCGCCGCCGCCAACTGGTCCCTGCTCATGTACCCGGGCTTGACCCACGGCGCCGCCCGCCTGCTTCAAAAGTACGGCACGCCCGAACTTCAGGAAAAATACATGTTCAAGATGTTTTCCGGCGAATGGGGCGGCACCATGTGTCTCACGGAAGCCGGCGCGGGAAGCGATGTGGGGAATCTGCGCACCCGGGCGATTCCGCAGGGCGACGGTACATACAAGATCGAAGGCCAGAAGATTTTCATCTCGTCCGGCATGCACGACTTGACGGAAAACATCGTCCACATGGTTTTGGCCCGCATCGAAGGCGCCCCCAAGGGCACCAAGGGCATTTCCATCTTCCTGGTACCCCGCCTTCTCGTCGATGACAACGGCACTCTGGTGGATAACGACGTCCATTGCGGCGGCATCGAGCACAAGATGGGCATCCACGGATCGGCCACTTGTGTGCTGAATTTCGGCGAAAACGGCAAGTGCCTGGGCTACCTCATGGGAGAACCCAACAAGGGCATGCGCATCATGTTCGACATGATGAACGAAGCGCGCCTTTTCGTGGGCATGCAGGGCCTGGCCCATGCCAGCGCAGCCTACCTCCATGCGCTCCAGTACGCCAAGGAACGGATCCAGGGCACGCCTGTGGAAAAGATGAAGGATCCCGGGGCGGAACGGATCCCCATCATCCAACATCCCGATGTGCGCCGCATGCTCATGTTCATGAAGGCCAGCACGGAAGGCCTGCGGGCGCTCATGCATCTTGCCGCCTACTGTCTCGATCGCGTGCGGGTGGCCGAATCCGACGAGGAGCGGGATCTGTATCAGGGCTATGTGGATCTGTTGATTCCCATTTGCAAGTCCATGGGAAGCGATTTGGGTTTCCGTGTGTGCGAAACGGCGGTCCAGGTGTACGGCGGCTACGGCTTTACCTCAGAATACCCCGTGGAACAATTCCTACGGGATTGCAAAATCGCCTCCATCTACGAAGGCACCAACGGCATTCAGGCCTTGGATTTGGTGGGTCGCAAAATCGCCATGAAGCGCGGGTTGCTTTTCACCAACGCCGTGAAGTTCAGCCGGGAAATGGTGGGTAAATTCAAGAAAAACTACCGCATGCGCGAACTCATCGAGATTTACGAAGAAGCCGCCGAAAGCCTGCTCCAGGTGACCAAGTTCTTCGGCCTCAAGGGCATGACCGACGAATTTCACGTGCCCATTCTCTACGCCAAGCCCTATCTGGATCTTTTCGGCGATGTGGCCATCGGGCTCTTGCTTCTGTGGCAGGCCTACATTGCCGATCGCAAACTCTACGAAATCTACGCCGATCACGGGGCCAAGGACGACAAGGCGCGCCAAGCCGTGCTGGAATCCAACCGCAGCGCCGCCTTCTATGCGGGTAAGATCGCTTCGGCCAAGTACTGGATGACCCAGGTGCTCACCCAGGCGTCCGGCAAAGCGCGGGCCATCATGACCAGCGACAAATCGCCTTTGGAAATCCCCGAAACCGCTTTCGCTCTTGTGTAAACAACAAGGAGGACAGCTCATGAAGGCAAGGGACGTGGTTCTGGTTGACGGTATTCGAACGGCCTTCGGCAAGGCCGGGGAAAAGGGCATTTTCTGGATGACCCGTGCCGACGATATGGTGGTCAAGGTCATTCGTGAACTCCTGCGGCGCAATCCCCAGGTGAAGCCCGAAATGGTGGAAGAAAACGTCTGGGGGGCCACCACCCAGGAAGGCGACCAGGGACTGACCCTGGGCCGAACGTCGGCCATCTTGGCGGGCCTTCCCGTTTCTACGGCGGGCTTTTCCGTGGATCGCATGTGCGCCGGCGGCATGACGGCGGTGACCTGCGCCGCTTCGGAAATCGCCCTGGGTTCCGTGGATGTGGCCATTGCCGGCGGGGTGGAACACATGGGCCACCATCCCATGGGCGCCACGGCCGATCCCAACCCGCGTTTCGTGGCGGAAAAGATCGTGTCCGAAGACGCCCTGGTCATGGGAAAGACGGCGGAAAACCTGCACGATATGTTCCCCGAAATCACCAAGGAAATGGCCGACGAATACGCCCTTCTGTGCCAGAAGAAAGCCTATAAGGCCTACCAGGACGGCATCATTCAGAAAATGATCGTGCCCATGACCGTCTACACCAAAAACGGCTGGGTCGTGGCGGATCGCGACGAACAACCCCGTCCGGAAACGACCATGGAAGCTTTGGCGACCTTGAGGACGCCGTTTCGGGTTCAGGGGAAAGTCACCCCGGGGAATGCGTCCGGGCTGAACGACGGCGCCTGCGGCGTCCTGCTCATGTCCGCCGAAAAGGCCAAGGAACTGGGCCTGAAACCCAAGATGCGTCTGGTAGGCTATGCCTTTGCCGGCGTGAAGCCGGAAATCATGGGCTACGGGCCTGTCCCTTCGACCCGAAAGGTCCTGGAACGTACGGGCCTGAAGTTCGACGATCTGGATGTCATCGAACTCAACGAAGCCTTCGCGGTGCAGGCCGTGGTCTTCATGAAGGAATTCGGCATGAAGTTCCCCGACGACAAGCGCCTCAACCCCTACGGCGGCGCCATCGCCTTCGGCCATCCTCTGGCCTCTTCCGGACCTCGGCTCATGATTCACCTCATGCACTACTTCGAGGCTCATCCGGAAGCGCGTTACGGCTTGGCCGCCATGTGTGTGGGCCTGGGCCAGGGGGGATCGGTCATTTGGGAAAACCTTCAAACCGCGAAGTCCGAATAAGGGGGGAATGTCATGGGCGAACCGGTCACCAAGTTCTTCGTCAATTTTTGGAATTCTCCCGTTGGCACACTGGCCATCGTGACCATGGACAACGGGCATGATTACAAGAAACCCAACGTCTTCAGCGAAGCGGCCCTCATGTCGCTCAACGAAGCCATCAACACCGTCTTGGCCCACGGCGACGTGAAGGGGCTCATGTTGACGGGAAAACCTTATATCTTCGCTGCCGGCGCCGACCTCACCCAGGTGCCTTTCGTCACCACCTTCGACCAAGGCTACCAGATCGGCAAGGTGGGCCACACCATCATGAAGCGCCTCATGGACCTGCCTTTCCCGACGGTGGCGGCCTATAACGGCGTCGCCTTGGGCGGTGGTCTGGAGATCGGCCTGTACTGCCAGTACCGGACCGTGGCCCGAAGCGTGCCGGCCATGGGCTTTCCCGAATGCTTCATCGGGCTGGTTCCCGGCTGGGGCGGCTGCACGCTGGCCACCAAGCTCCTCGGCCCCGAGAAGGCCCTGGAACTCATCATTTTCAACGCCTTGAACCAAAACCGCATGATCACCGGGCCCCAGGCCTATGAAATGGGTCTGGCCGACCGCTTGTTCGACGGCGCCGAATTCTTCGACGATTCCCTGCGATTCCTCATGGGCATCATCGCCGGAACCGAAAAGGTGGAACGGCAGGCCCCCAAGACGACGAACCTCAAGACCGTGATCCATAAGGCCAAAGAATTTGTGGACAGCAAAGTGCACGGCGCGGCACCGGCCCCCTACCGAGCCATCGAACTTGTGGAAGGGGCCGTCACGTGGGATGTGGATCGCGGCTTTGAAGAAGAAAACAAGGCGTTGGGCGATCTGGTCAAGAGCCGCCAGTGCAAGTGTTCCATTTACGCCTTCGATCTGGTCAACCGCTATGCGAAGAAGGTCAAGGGCGTGCCCGATGCCAAGCCCAAGCCCATCAAGAAGGTCGGCATCATCGGCGCCGGTCTGATGGCTTCCCAGTTGGCCCAGCTTTTCATCTACCGCCTGGGTGTGCCCGTGGTCATGAAGGACATCAAGCAGGAATTTGTGGACAAAGGCTGCGCCTACGTCCATCAAGAATTTCAGAAAATGGTGGAAAAGGGCCGCATGCCGGAAGCGCGCGCCCGTTACCTTTCCAGCCTGCTCCACGGCACGCTGCGCTACGATGATTTCGCCGACTGCGACTTCGTCATCGAAGCCGTCTTTGAACGGATGGACATCAAGAAGCAGGTCTTTGCGGAAGTGGAGGCGGTGGTCGGCCCCGAATGTATCCTGGCGACCAACACGTCGTCGCTGAGCGTCACCGAGATGGGGGCGGACCTGAAACATCCCGAACGGGTGGTGGGCTTCCATTTCTTCAACCCGGTGGCCGTCCTGCCCCTGGTGGAAGTGATCAAGACCCCGCAGACCAACGACCTCACCTTGGCCACCGCCTTCGATCTGGCCAAAAAGCTCAAGAAGACGGGCGTGCTCGTCAAAGACGCCCCCGCCTTCCTGGTGAATCGCATCCTCACCAAGATGCTCGCCGACTGCCTGACCATGGTGGACGAAGGCGCCGATTTCGCCCAAGTGGACGAGGCGCTGCTGAGCCTCGGCCTGCCCATGGCGCCCTTCGATCTGCTGGCCTTGGTCGGTTTCCCCGTGGCCTACCATGTGGCGGAAACCCTGAACCACGCCTTCGGTTCGGAACGGTTTCCGTTGAACGCCAATTTCAAGAAACTGGTGGACGCCGGCAAAAAGAGCATCTACGTGCCCGGATCCAAGACCAAGAAGGTCGATCCCGAAGTGGAAAAACTTTGGGTGAAAAAAGGCCAGAAGGAATTCCAACCCGAGGAAATCCGCGATCGCGTCCTGAACAATCTGGCCCGGGAAATTGATTTGATTCTCAAGGAAAAAATCGTGGACAGCTCGCGCGATGTGGACCTGGCCATGATCATGGGAGCCGGCTGGCCGTTCTTCATGGGCGGCATCACCATGTATCTCGACATGGCGGGTGTGACGCCCAAGGTGCTCCAAAAGGTGTTCTTTAGCTTCTAGGAAAAAAGAGAGAGGGAAGACCCGATCCGGCGGGAGGGGCTGGGAGAGGGTGTGCCAAGGCGGTCTCACTGAGGCCGCCTTTTTTCGTCTGCGGGGCTCGACGGAGAGGAGACGGTCAGGCGAAGGCCGTCTCTTTCCGAGGACTCATAGAAGAGGGGCCCCGGCGGGTCTCCGGAAAGGAGTCGGCGCAGGGCATCGACCATGAAGGCGCCGATGATCATGTTGCTCATGACGACGGACGGATCAGCCTGGACGAGGCACGAGGCGCTCTCCGGAAACGAGGATCCGCCACGGCCCTCTTGGGGTTTTCGCCCGGTCGGGACGATCGCCTCGTCCCCCATGGGCAGGGCCCCACGGCCCGCCCGTCCCGGGGAAAAACCGTGGCCGGAAGGTTCAGGATGCGATGAGGCGGCCCTGCGGGAAACGATCTGCTCCATTCTGAAAAGCCGAGCCGGTGTTTCCGATCCTCGTGTGGGATCGTAGGCGGCCACTTGGCCTTTGTCGGGCCCGGTTCCTCCGGAAATCAGGATCTTTTCCAAGTCTTGGGCCCGGCGGCTGATGAGAAGGCGCGTTTCGAAGTTGTCCACACAATCCAAAACGGCGTCGAAGGGCGAAAGATCGGTGTCTTCGTCAAAAGGCTGCGGCAAACCTCGAGCGTGCGCTGCGAAAAAGGTGTTCAGCCGATGGGCCAGAGCCGGGGCTTTGAAGGCGCCCACCTGCCCGGCAAAGAAAATCTGCCGGTTCAGATTGGTGACGTCCACTCGGTCGGGATCCCATAGGGTGATGTGCCGGCAGCCCGAAAGGACCAAAGCCGGGGCGGCGAAATTTCCCAGCGCTCCCGCCCCGATGACGGCGACACGCAGGGTTTCGAGGACCGCTGTGGGACGCGGCCGGGTGTATTCCACAACGGTCGGGGTCTGAGGGGCTTCAAAAAGGATCCTTTTGATTTCTTCCAGGGCCAGGCCGGCGGCGGCCATGGCCGTCACGGGGTCGTCCCACAGAACGGCGCGCAACGAGGGCTCGGAAACCATGGTCCGGATGGCCGCCGTCTCCTTGCCGGGCTCGGTGCTCAGGAGCCGAAACCCGGCGCGCGTGATGTCGGTGAGGCATCGGACCGTGACCAGGGGTGTGGATCTCTGGCGCGCCGTATTGAAAAGGATCTTGTTGGTCAGACCCAGTTGCGAAAAGTCCACCAGGACCGAGCATCCGTCAAGCAGGGCCCCCGTGCTCCAATGCGTGAGCCAGCCTTCCAGATGGGCGATCTCGATGCCGGGGTCCAATTGTCGAGCCACAGCGACGAAGGGATCGTGCAGCCGGGGGCAGACGATCACAAAGCGCCGAATGCCCAAAGCGGCGGCGGCCGCAAGAAAAAAAGAAGCCGGCCACGGCCCGCTTCCCACCACACCCACCGTGGCCGTGCTCAATCTATCCTGCCGCCAGCCCGGGATTAACTGCTGGCGCTGATGGCGAATGTGGGGCTCCCGCCCTTCGTTCTTTCCCATCCTGTGCTCGCGCGAGAAACCTGATGCCGGAGCGCCCCCGATCCGATCACGGGTCCCGAGGGCGCTCGCGGCGAAGCACGCCCTGGAAGGCCCAGGGCTTTGAAGGTGATCTATATGCCGGCCACCTTGGAAAATCTAGATCGGCGCTTTGGCCGGATCGGTTCTCATAGCATAAGCCTTTTCGGGCTTGGGGGCCCCCCGGCCCATTCCGGTCGAAGCGCCGACCACCAGGACGAAGTCCGGGTAGGCGCTTTCGCCGTGTTCGCCCACGTCAAGGCCGTCCATTTCCTCCTCGGGGCTCACCCGAAGACCGACCACGGCCTTGATCACGCGAAAGGTCAGGTAGGCCGTGGGAAAGGTCCATAGGAAAGCCGCTCCCGCGCCGAGGGCCTGAACGCCCAGCTGTCCCCAGGAAAAGCCTTCGATGTGAAAGAGAGCCGCCGAAAGCGTGCCCCAAACCCCGCACACCCCGTGCACCGAAATGGCGCCGACGGGATCGTCCACCCCGAGGCGATCCACCGCAATGACCGAAAGGACCACCAGAATGCCGGCCACCAAACCGATGACCACGGCACTCGTCGGGCTCACCGTGTTGCATGGGGCCGTGATTCCCACAAGGCCCGCCAGGGCCCCGTTCAAGGTCATGGCCAGGTCGGGTTTCTTCGTGATGGACCAAATGGTCGCCAAGGCGCCCACGACCCCAGCCGCCGCCGCCAGGTTGGTGTTGACGAAGATCCATGCGATGTCCTTGATGCCGGCGGTGGTGGAGCCGGGATTAAATCCAAACCAGCCGATCCATAGAATGAAGACACCCAACGTGGCCAAGGGCAGGTTATGGCCGGGAATGGCCCGAGGACGGCCCTGGGCGTCATATTTTCCCAGACGAGGTCCCAAGACCACGGCCCCCGCCAAGGCGGCCCACCCGCCGACGGAATGCACCACCGTGGATCCGGCGAAATCGATGAAGCCCAAAGTTTCCAGCCATCCTTTGCCGTGAAAGAGGCCGCCCCAGGCCCAACTGCCGAAGATGGGATAGATGAACGCGCTGATGACGATGCTGTAAATGAGATAGGCGACGAACTTCGTTCTTTCGGCCATGGCGCCCGAGACGATGGTGGCCGCGGTGGCGCAAAAGACCACTTGAAACATCCAAAAAGCCAAAACCCACGGATCTTCACCGTGCACGTAATCGGACAAGAAAAACCCGGACGTGCCGACCCAGCCGCCCAAGGTCGTGCCGAACATGAGCCCGAACCCAATGGCCCAAAAGGCGAGACTGCCTATGGCAAAGTCCATCAGGTTCTTGAACATAATGTTCACGGCGTTTTTGGCTCGCGTGAACCCGGTTTCCACCAGAGCGAAACCCGCCTGCATGAAAAAAACAAGCGCGGCGGCGATCAAGGTCCACACATAATTGAGATGGGTCTGCACGTCGGCGGCCGTGGTGTCGGCTGCGCCGACCGTGGAAACGAGAACAACCGCCACCAAGCTGAAGACCAAACAGAGAATCTTTCCTCCCATGGTGCGCTCCTTATCAGCATAACCTCTCGTGACAAAAATGTCTCACAGTGCCCCTTCGCCCGTTTCCGCCGTCCGAATGCGCACGGCGTTGTCCACCGAACTGACAAAAATCTTTCCATCCCCGATTTTTCCTGTATAGGCCGCCGCCCGAATGGCTTCCACAACCCGGGCGACCATGTCGTCGGCCACCACCACGGTGACCAGCAGTTTGGGCACGAAATCCACCCGATACTCCGCCCCCCGATAAAGCTCCACGTGCCCTTTTTGGCGTCCGAATCCCTTCACCTCGCACACGGTCATGCCTTGAACGCCGCACGATAAAACCGCCTCCTGCACTTCGCCCAGTTTGAACGGCTTAACGATCGCTTCAATCTTCACCATAAGGTCTCCTCCTTTCTTTTCGGTGGACGAGCCTTTCTCAAGGCAAAGGGCTTGCCATTCCACGGGCCTTGGATGTAATCTTTTGAAACTCCATGAAAAAATGATATATAGCCCATTTCTTAGAGATGATTTCTAGGCAAAAAAGGTACAGAAATGTTCCAAGAAGTTTCCCAAATCGGGTTCTGGCACAACGGAGCGCTGGGGGACTTTGTCCTGTTTTCTCCCATTCTGGATGCCTTCCATGACGTGATGCCCAACGCCTCCTTTGTGTTGTGGACCCGCCCGGCCCACGGGGATCTTTTGTGCGGCAAGCCTTACGGGGTGACGGTGGCTTCCGTGGAAGACCCCTTTTGGCGCGCCCTCTTTACGGACCAAGCGTGGCGCACGGCCCCGCTTCCGCAAGGCCTTGCCCGGTGTGGGCTTTTTTTTTGGGTGGGACAAAAAAGTGCCCGAATCGCCGTGGAGCGCCTCCAGGTGCGCCTGTCCCGCCCGGTCTTGTGGATCCAATCCTTTCCCGACGGATCGATTCGAGAAAGCGTGACCAGGTTTCTTGGAAAGCAGCTGAGCGCTCTGGGTTTTTCCGTGCCCGAAAGGGAGCCGCGCTTTGTCGCCGATTCAGGGGCCGTCTCCCATGTGCAGGCATGGCTTCAAACATTCAGCCTCCGTTTCGGCGGCTATGCCGTGGTGCACATGGGAAGCGGCGGGCTGGGAAAGGTCTGGCCTGTGGCTCGCTGGAAAGCGCTTTTTGAAGAAACGCACGGGTTTTTCGGCACGCCGACGGTGTTGCTTTCAGGGCCTGCCGATGAGGCGCTGGCGCCCTTTGTGGCCAAATGTTCCGCGTCATGGGGCTGGCCTGTCTATCGAAGCGCCGATCTGAATCAGCTTGCGGCTTTATTGAGCGGGGCGGTTTTCTTTATGGGGTGTGATTCGGGGGTGTCTCACGTGGCCGCGGCCATGAAGGTGCCCAGCCTCGTCGTCTTCGGCCCGACGGATCCGGCCGTCTGGGCGCCGCGTGGAGAGCACGTGACCATTTATCGGGATGCGTGGGATTCCCGGACGGTGCTCAAGGACGATGCGGATTCGGCGGCGGGGGTGGATCCCGCTTTGGTGAGGCGAATCCAAGAACTTGTGGCGAATCGAAACGGTTAAAGCGGATCCCGGGCGCCGCGGTCGTCGGCGCCCTTCCTTTCGCCTAGGAACGGTTGTCGACGCGTTCCTTCAGTTCTTTGCCCACCTTGAAAAACGGCAGGCGTTTCGGGCGCACTTCGATGAGTTCCCCGGTTTTGGGATTTCGGCCCTTGTAGCCTTCGTAGTTTTTCACCTTGAAGCTGCCGAACCCTCGGATTTCCACGCGGTCTCCTTGGATCAGAGCCTTTTCCATGCTTTCGAACGCCACGTTCACGGCCAGTTCAGCGGCTTTGAGGGTGATGCCTTCGGCTTTGGCCAAAGCTTCGATGAGTTGGCTTTTGGTCATGGTGACGACTCCTTGTGTGCGCCTTCAAGAGGTCAACGGCGGGCTGTGATGCGTTCCAAACCCCGCATATAGGGGCGAAGGGCCTGGGGGATGAGAACCGTCCCGTCGGCCTGCTGATAATTTTCCAGAATGGCCACCAGTGTCCGTCCCACGGCCAGGCCGGACCCATTCAGGGTATGGACGAGCTCTGTTTTCTTCTTGCCCTTGCGGCGAAACCGGATATTCGCCCGGCGGGCCTGAAAGTCTTCAAAGTTGCTGCACGAGGAAATTTCCCGGTACGTGTTCTGGCCCGGCAGCCACACCTCGATGTCGTAAGTCTTCGCGGCCGAAAACCCCAAATCCCCCGTGCACAGGACCACCACCCGGTAGTGAAGCCCCAGTTCCTGCAGGATGGTTTCCGCGTTCAACAGGAGCGTTTCCAGTTCATCGTAGGAATCTTCCGGTTTCACCAGTTTGACCAGTTCCACCTTGTTGAACTGATGCTGGCGGATGAGGCCCCGCGTGTCTTTGCCGTAGGATCCGGCTTCCGAGCGAAAACACGGGGTGTAGGCGGTGTAATACTTGGGCAGATCGTCTTCTTCCAGGGTTTCATCCATGTGAATGTTGGTCACAGGCACTTCCGCCGTCGGCACCAGGAAATAGTCCCACCCTTCCAGCTTGAAAAGGTCTTTTTCGAATTTGGGAAGCTGTCCCGTGCCGGTCATGGCCGTTCGGTTGACCATGAAGGGAGGGAGCACTTCCGTGTAGCCGTGGCGCGAGGTGTGCACATCCAGCATGAAACTGATGAGGGCCCGTTCCAACGCGGCGCCGGCCCCCCAATACAGCGTGAATCGGGCCCCGGTCATGCGGGCGGCCCGTTCGAAGTCCAAGATACCGAGGGCTTCCCCCACATCCCAGTGCGCCTTGGGCTCGAAATCGAACGACGGCGCCTGCCCCCACGTTTTCACCACGGGGTTGGCCCTTTCGTCCGCGCCCACGGGAACGGATTCGTGCGGCATATTGGGAATGAGCAAAAGGATGTCCCGGAACCGCTCTTCAATGGAGGCCAGGTCCGTTTCCAGATCCTTGATGCGCAGGGACACCGCCTTCATGGCCTCGATCATGTCCGCGGCGTCGAGGCCTTCGCGTTTTCGACGGGCGATTTCTTCCGAGGCCTTATTGCGCTCGTGCTTGAGCTGTTCCACGTCCTTGAGCAGGGCGCGCCGTTCCTCGTCCAGTTTCAGGAAAGGCCCCATGTCCATGTCCATGTGACGGTCTTGGAGCATGCGGGCGACGCGATCCACATTGTCACGCACGAACTTGAGGTCCAGCATCGTTTTTCCTCGCCTTTTCCTGTTACTTGTCCGCCTGGGCGTTGACGACTTCCACGCTGTAGTCCGAAAGAAGGCTCAGTTCCGGCAGGTTATGAAAAACGATCATGAAAGGGACCTTGCCCATGGACGGAATGTGGACATTGCTCAGGTCCTTGCCTTCCCGGTTCATCATGGCGTTTTGGATTTGGGTCATGTCCATGCGCATCAGTTCTTCCCGGGACATGATGTTGCCGCAATAGGCTTTCTGCACCTGGGCCGGTTGCTTTTCCGTGGTGTAGAGCTTCCCTTCCACCAGAACGAAACTCACGGGCCCCGCCGCTTCGTTGACCGCCTTGCCTTCGACGACAAAGATCTGGCCCGCCGAGGCGTTTTCCAAAAAGTAAGCGCGAATGTCCGGATCGATGGTCACCTGGGGGATTCCGGCCGATGTGGCGGCCGGCTTGTCGGTTTTGATTCCGCCTGTCGGCAGCATGCCTTTGGAGTAAAGATAATAGGCCGCGGCGGCCATCCCAAGGCAAAGGAGCACCGCCAGGGTGATTCCAAGACCCCGCCGGGAGCGCGGACGCTGCGCCCCCGCCGGAGGCCGAAGGACTCGAGGTTCAGGCCGGGCCGCCGCCGTCGCCTCCTGCGGTTCCGGTTCCTGAAAGCTTTCCTGGTCGTCCGGGGCCACGTCCATGGGTTCGAAATCGGGCTCCGGTTCCGGTTCCGCGGTGCGGCGGACCACAAAGGTATGCCCGCATCGAGAACACCGGGCTTTCACCTTGTCCTTGTGAAGCCTCCTGGGATCGACACGGTATTTGGTCCCGCACAACTCACAGGTGACCAGCATGATGCCCCTCGACGGCGTCAAATGCCACTTCATAGATGCCTTGGAGTCCCCGGTATTTTTCGGCGAAATCCAAGCCGTAGCCCACCACGAATCCCGAAGGAATGCGAAACCCCGTGTAATGCACCGGCACGTCCGCCGTGCGCCGTTCGTATTTGTCGATGAGGGCGCAGATTCTGACCGTTCGGGGATTTCGGCCTTCCAAATGCCGAAGAAGCCATAACATGGTGACGCCCGTGTCCACAATGTCCTCGACGATCAGCACATGGCGACCTTCGATGGAGCATTCCAAATCCTTGGACAGGGCCACACGGCCGCACGATTCCGTGGAAAAGCCGTAGCTGGCGATCCGAATGAAATCCACCTCGACGGGGATATCCAGACGGCGCACCAGATCCGCCAAAAAAATAAAGGCGCCCTTCAAGACCCCCACGAGCACCAGATCCTTGTGGCGATAGTCGGTGTTGATTTGGGCGGCGATTTCATCCACTCGACGCTGGATCTCGTGCTGAGAGATTTTGGGGACCAGCCTGTGGGGTTTCATGAACGTCCTTTCTCCCCCGTTGTCTTTCCCATCGCCAGGAACACGCGGGTCGCAGCGTAGCGGAAAAAAACCCAAAGGTCAATCGCGTCATGATCTTAACTCTTCAAAACCATTCACAATAAAAAAACGCACCGCCCCCTGCGGTTTAAGGTTTGCGTTGTGCCCAAGGAAGTCTTATTAAAGGGTCCAACAACGACCCAGAACGGAAGGGAGAATGACGATGCGGGATCAAGTGGAAAAGGCTTTATCAAAGATTCGCCCTATGCTCCAAAGAGACGGGGGCAATGTGGAACTGGTGGACGTGGAAGGTTCGGTGGTCAAGGTACGCCTTCTGGGTGCCTGTCATGGGTGCCCCATGAGCCAGATGACGCTCAAGGCCGGAGTGGAACGGATCATCAAGCAGGAAGTGCCGTCCGTCACCGAAGTCATTGCCGTCTGAGACGCCGTTCACCGCTGTGCGGGGCCCTCCGTCTTAGGAATTTCCCTTGTGGTACGGTTCGCCACGCAGGATGGAAAGGGCGCGGTACGTCTGTTCCGCCACCAGAAGCCGCGCCAGGTCGTGGGGAAAAGTCATGGCCGAAAGGGAAAAGACGTGATGGGCCGCGTTCCGCACGGCGTCCGAGACACCCAGCGGTCCGCCCACAACCATCCACAGATCGGTGCCGTCGTCGGCCACGCGCTTTAAAAAGCCGGCGTAGTCCATGGACGAAAGCGGGGTTCCTCTTTCGTCCCAGACAACAACCGTGCCTTTTCCGGACACCATGGCCGTAATACGGCGCCCTTCCCTTTCCCGAACGGCGGCTTCATCGGATTTGGGCCCGATGCGTTCGGCGCGGACCACGTGCACGTCCACGCGAACATAATGCCCGATTCTTTCCAGGTATCGGTCCAGGCCCCGCTGGATTTCCGCAAAAGCGGTCTTTCCCACAAAGACGAAATGGATTTTCATCGGGGTTTTTGAGCCGGATGCATGCCGTCCGTTTCCTCCGATCCCCGCGCGGCCCCAACGCGCCGAGCGGCCAGAAGGAATTCGCGGTTGCCCTTGGGCCCGAGGATGGGTGACGGGGTGATGCCCAGGACATGGAATCCCAGAGCCTCCACCGCCCCGGCAACGGATCGGCATACCTCCTCGTGGACGGCCGGGTCTTTGACCACGCCCCCTTTTCCCACATGCTCCCGCCCCGCTTCGAACTGGGGCTTGATGAGGGCGACCAGAAAGCTTTCCTGGGCCAAAAAGGCCACCACCTTGGGAAGAACCAGCCTCAGGGAGATGAAGGACACATCCACCACGGCGCACTGAATGGGTTCGGGAATTGTCGCGGGATCCAGGCTGCGGATGTTTTGCCGTTCCAGGACGACGACCCTCGGGTCCCGGCGCAGTGTCCAGGCCAGCTGGCCGTAGCCCACATCCACGGCGTAAACCTTTCGGGCTCCCCGCTGAAGGAGGCAGTCCGTAAAACCGCCCGTGGACGCCCCCACATCCATGGCCGTCAGCCCCGAGACCTCCAGACCGAAGGTCTCCAGGGCATGGGCGAGCTTCACACCGCCGCGGCTCACATAGGGATGATCCCGGCCGTGGATTTCGATCCGAGCGTCTTCACGAACCTTGCGACCCGATTGGGTCACTGGCTGTCCGTCCACCCAGACGCAGCCGGCCAAGATCAGAGCCTGAGCCTTTTCTCGGCTGGGGGCCAACCCGCGTTGGGCGAGAAGTTTATCCAACCGCTCGGATCGGGACGCCATGAGTCTTGGATGTGGCCAGGGCCTTCCGAACGCTTCGGGCGATGCCTTCCCCGTCCAGTCCCAGTTCCTTGCGGAGCTGCCGCAGACTGCCGTGGGGCACAAAGGTGTCCGGGACGCCCAAGCGCAGAAGGCGCGGCGGCATGAGGCCTTCGTCGCTCAAAACTTCCGCAACGGCGCTTCCGAAACCGCCCTGTCGCACGTTTTCTTCCACCGTGACCACGAAAGAGGTTCTTTGAGCCCACCGGCCGATGAGCTCCACATCCAGGGGTTTGACGAACCGCGCGTTGATGACCGCCGCCTCGATCCCTTCCCGGGCCAGGATCTCCGCCGCCGCCAGGGCTTCCATGACGGATGCCCCCACCGCCACGAGCACCGCATCGCCGCCTTCTCGAAGCAGTTCGCCGCGCCCGATGGGCAGTTCGGTCGGATGCGGGTCCAGCGCCACACCGACGCCTGAGCCTCGAGGGTAGCGCAGCGCAATGGGGCCCTTGTGCTGCAGGGCCGTTTTCAGCATGCGGCGCAGTTCGTTTTCGTCTTTGGGTGCCATGACCACCATATTGGGGATATGCCGCAGGTAGGACAAATCGAACACGCCGTGGTGGGTCGGCCCGTCCTCGCCCACCAAGCCGCCGCGGTCCATGGCGAAAACAACGGGCAGGTTCTGCAGACACACGTCATGGACGATCTGATCGTAGGCGCGTTGCAGGAAAGTGGAATAGACGGCCACCACGGGGCGGTAGCCCTCCACGGCGAGGCCCGCCGCAAAGGTCACGGCGTGCTGTTCGGCGATCCCCACATCGAAAAACCGCTTGGGATAGACCTGGGCGAAGACGTCCAATCCCGTCCCTTGGGGCATGGCCGCCGTGATGGCCACGATCCGCGGATCCTTTTCCGCCAGTTCCGTCAGGCACCGGCCGAAAACGGACGTGTAGGAGGGGACGTCGACATCGTCCTTTGCGGTTTTTCCCGTGGCCACATCGAAACAACCCACGCCGTGAAAGCGGGCCGGATCGCATTCGGCGGGTTCATAGCCCTTGCCTTTGACCGTGCCCACGTGGATAAGCACCGGGCCTTTGAGGGCCTTGGCGGCTTCGAAGGTTTCAATGAGCCGATCCAGCCGATGGCCTTGGATAGGGCCGATATACTGAAACCGCAGGGCCTGGAAGAGCATGCCGGGGGTGAAAAACGCAAGGAACGACTCCTCGCTCTTTTTCAGCAGCTGCACAATGTTGGCCCCGACGCCGGGGATGGCCTTGAGGGTGCTTTCCACTTCCCGCTTGAGGCTCATCACCGTGCGGCTGGAAAGCTTGCGGCTGAGAAAGGAGGAAAACGCCCCCACGTTGGGCGAGATGGACATTTCGTTGTCGTTCAGAACGACGATGAGGTCTCGACCCAAATCCCCCGCGTGGTTCAAGGCCTCAAAGGCCATGCCGCCGGTCATGCTGCCGTCTCCGATCACGGCGATGATGCGGCTTGGGCATCCCTTGAGGTGCTTGGCGCTGGCCATGCCCAAGGCGGCCGAGATGGACGTGCTGGCGTGTCCCGCTCCAAAGGCGTCGTAGGGGCTTTCGTCCCGCTTGGGAAACCCGCTGATCCCTTGCCACTGCCGCAGCGTGTGAAAGCGGTCTCGGCGCCCCGTGACCAATTTGTGCGTGTAGCACTGGTGGCCCACATCCCAGACGATGCGGTCGTTGGGGGCGTCGAAGACGTAGTGGAGTGCCAGGGTGAGCTCCACCACACCCAGGTTCGGGGCCAAATGGCCTCCGGTGCACGCCGTGGTGTGGATGATCACCCGACGGATCTCTTTAGCCAGACTTTCCAATTCCTTGACCGAAAGGCGCTTGAGATCCTTGGGCGAATCGATGGTGTGCAGCAGGGACATGCCTGCGTTGAGGGATTGGCGTTCTTCGTCCGCACTGCGATCCACGTTCGTTTGTTTCATCCTTTCTTGACCGTTTCGTGCCGCACCTTGCCGAAAACTTCCGGCGGATTCCGGCGCCTTCACGTGTTTTGGAAAAGTGAGCGCTGGGTTTTCATGCCCTGCGGACCAGAAGATAGCGAGCGATGGCCCGCAAGGGATCAGCCTTGGCGTCAAACCCTTCCAACGTTTCCACGGCCCGTTCCACGTGGTCCCGGGCGATTTCTTTCGTGCGCGCCACCCCAAGAAGGGCGGGATAGGTTTTCTTGTTCTTGGCCGCATCGGATCCCGCCGATTTGCCCATGAGGTGCGGATCTCCTTCCACGTCCAGCAGATCGTCGGTGATCTGAAAGGCCAGCCCCAGATGCCGGCCGTAGCGCACCAGGGCTTCCACGGTGTGCGGGGGGGCGCCCGCCAGGACGGATCCCATTTCCAAAGCCGCACAAATCAGGGCGCCCGTTTTCCGAATGTGCATGTATTCCACGGTGGCCAGGTCCACGTCGCGCGACTCGGATTCCAGATCAATGACCTGACCGCCGATCATTCCCTGAGCTCCCGAGGCCCGGGCCAGGATGGCCACGGCCTGAAGCCTCCGTTCCGCGGGAACGGCATCGCCGTCTTTCCCATGAGCGGAAGCCAACAGGCCGAAGGCTTCCGTCAACAGAAGGTCTCCCGCAAGAATGGCCACCGCTTCGCCGTAAACCCGATGGTTCGTCGGGCGGCCTCGGCGGAAATCGTCGTTGTCCATGGCGGGAAGATCGTCATGGATCAGGGAATAGGTATGGACCATTTCCAAAGCGCACGCCGCAGGCATCACGGCTTCGGGCGACCCTCCCGCCACATCCGCCGCCGCAAGGCATAAAATGGGCCGAAGGCGCTTTCCGCCGGCGAACAGACTATAGCGGGCCGCTTCCACCACCGTTTTTTCCAGCCCCGACGAGGCCGGAAAGAAGCGCTCCAGGGCCTCGTCCACGCCGCGCCGCTTTTCCGCTAGGTATGCCTTAAGGTCAAAGGATTCCACAGAAAAAATCCTCTCTATTGAAATGGAACATCCCTTGTATCACGAACCACGGGACCACGCCAGTGGGAAATCGGCGGGAGGCGGGGTCCCCCCCTCAAGCCGCTCCGCACTCCGAAGGGGCACAGGATGTCAGCCCAGGGCCTCGCCCTGGGATGGGCTTCAGCGGACCGCGCCCCGAAGGGGCCCAGGATGTCAGCCCAGGGCGGAGCCCTGGGATAAGCAGATCGGTCCCATTTTTACCAATTCTTAAGCCCCGCAGGGGCGTAACCCAACCCCCGATGAGCCATCCCCATGCGATGGGCTAGCTCCTTAAGCCATGTGTTTTGCCCCTTCGGATCGACCACCCCGAGCTTCAGCGGACCGCGCCCCGAAGGGGCCCAGGATGTCAGCCCAGGGCGGAGCCCTGGGATAAGCAGATCGGTCCCATTTTTACCAATTCTTAAGCCCCGCAGGGGCGTAACCCAACCCCC
>Ga0101944_10000697_pt1 | contig 91347 bp, 77 predicted proteins | sample DewCreD2012metaG_FD_75245 | JGI IMG/M metagenome (GOLD analysis project Ga0101944, IMG submission 75245) | Hot spring sediment bacterial and archeal communities from British Columbia, Canada, to study Microbial Dark Matter (Phase II) - Dewar... ... | reverse complement strand
ACGGGCTGATCACAAAAATCACGGGCACGTATCGCTATCAACTCACGGTCTCCGGGCGCAAAGCCATCATGGCCATCCTGACCGCACTCCGCTCTACGGTTCGGCAACTCACTCCGGTTGCGGCGTAAAAATCTTCGCGGGAAGAAAAGAATCTACGGGCTAGTAGTACAGAGGGCACAGAGGACACGGAGATGCGAAAAGAGGGGGCGGACATACGCTGGTCCGCCCCTACAAGAGAACGATTAGGTTGAGAAGAGGGCGGTGGGTAAAGGGGGCCAAGGCCGGCACGAATGCCGGACGCAGGCCTGGAGGCCTGCCCCACAAGAGGAGCCTGCCCAGCGAAGACACTTTGCCGCACAAAGACGGACTGCCCCACAAAAGCAGCCTGGACCACAGAAGGGGGCGTGCGCTATTGGGGCTGTTCCCAGACCAGCGCGGAGAATTCGTGGGAGATTCGGAAGCCGACGCTTTCGTAGAGGCGGACGGCAGGCTTGTTCGCAGCGGTAACGGTGAGGCTGACCCGGGCATGTCTGCTCTCCTGGAGCGCGAGGAGGCACCGGCGGAGGAGCTCATAGCCGATCCCGGTTCCTTGATATTCGGGCAGGACGCAGATCTGCGTGATGTGACCGGCGCCGGGGCTCAGGGTGCTGGTCAGGCAGATACCGCACATCCGGCCGGCGAAAGAATCCCAGGCCACCAGGGAAGCTGGCGGAAAGAAAGATCCGCAGCCTGGATACTGGACGATGTTGTGAAGGAAGCGGCGGGCGCCGCTGACCGAGCGGTACTGGTCATTGACCTGACTATCGATGTGGCGGGCGTAGGCGGCGGCGATGAGGCGGGCCGCCTCCTCCTGATGCTGAGGACCCCAGTTGAGAACCAACGTCTTGCGGGCGGAGGGATGAGGCGGGAGCCGTTCAACCCGCCCCAGTTCGTACGTCATGAAGAAGCGCGGATAAACGCTGAGCAGCTCCGGAAAAGGCAGGACGCAGCGGCCGGGGGCCTGGAGGAGCAGGACCTGCGATTCGATCCGGCGGACCCCAAAAGCCTCGAAGAGGTCCTCGACTGCGGCGCTCAGCAAGGAGACTTCATGGGCCGTGGCGTAGCAGTTCTTCCGGATATAGAGGTCGCCGATCAGACCCTTGCGGTCTTCGTAAACGTAGTAGACATAACCCGCGGTCTGGCCGGCAAGCTGCAAGACGTAACCGTAGAGGGATCCCGCGCCGACGTAACGGCGCACAAGCGAGGCGGAGGGGCGGAAATCCCAGTGGAAGCGCGCCATCCATTCGGCGATTTCTTCTTCTAGAAGGTCATCGAGGCTGGCGGGCAGGACCTGGCGGAGGCTTACCAGTTTCGGCGCCGGATGGTCCGTGGCGGCGGCCATAAGCGAATTATAAGGCTCAACTAGCGGGCGGCGGCGCGGCGTTTTAAGGCTGCGGCGACGACGGCGAGTTTCTCGGCGGAACTCAGACGGGTGCGTTTGCTCAAAACGTCGTAACCGGAGCGTTCCATCCGCAGCAGAAGCTGGCGGTAAATTTCGATCAAAGCCCATAGGGCCGGGCGGTTGGCGGGAGGCACCATTTCCACGAGCGGGGCCGACTCGCGGTAATAGGCCAGGGCGCGCTCCCCTTCGAAGCGGAACAGTTGGCGCACGGCCTCCGAATCGCGGCAGTCCAGAATGTCCTGGCGAGAAAGGCCGAAGCGCGCCAGGTCCTCCTCAGGGAAGTAGACTCTGCCGCGGGCGGCGTCTTCGCGCACATCGCGGAGGATGTTGGTGAGCTGGAAGGCGACGCCGCACTTTTCGGCGAGAGCAAGGGCCTGGGCGGTGGATGCGCCGAGAACCCGGACCACGCAGAGGCCGGCGACGGAGGCCACCTGATAGCAGTAGCGGTAAAGCTCGCTGAAGGTGGCGAGGGGACGCGGCTCCAGATCGCGGGCGACGCCCTGGATCATTTCGTGGAAGTACTGGCGGGGCAGTTGATACCGCTCCACGGCATGACGGAAAGCGGGCCACAAGGGATGGTCCGTCTCCGCGCCGTCCAAGGCCGCATCCAGATCCGCGCGCCAGGCGTCGAGTTTTCGGCGCGTGGTGTTGAGGTCCTGCCAGGGCTCGTCGCTGACATCATCGCAGTACCGCATGAAGGCGTAAATGGCGCAGAGCGCATCGTGTTCGGCTGGTCGCAGCAGCTTGAAGGCGTAGTAGAAGTTGCGCGCGCGGCGGCGGGTAAGCTGCCGGCAGTATTCGAAGGAGCGGTCCAAGGTTACACTCATGCGGCCTTCTGAAAGACGCCCCGGGCAATGGCGGAGGCCAACAACACAACGCGGTCTGTCTTGGAAATGACGGGCCGACGCGTGAGAACGTTGTAGTTGGCCTCTTCAATCTTATCCAAAATGCGCAGGCCGCCGCGGCTGAACAATTCGATGTCGACGGAGAGCCGGCGGGCGACCATGCGGGCCAGAGGCAGGCCTTCCAGAAACAGGCCGCGGGCCCACGCGACCAGGGAGGCCAGGGTGCGGCGGAAAGCCGGCGTTGGACGGCGGGCGAGCACGTCCTCGAGGGGGCAGCCGTGGCGCTCCAAATCTTCGAGGGGGATGTACACCCGGCCTTTCTCGAGGTCCACGCTGACGTCCTGCCAGAAGTTGGCGAGCTGGAGGGCGGTGCAGGTGGCGTCGGAGAGGCGCTGGCGTTCGGGGTCGCGGTAGCCGCAGAGAGCGAGCACCAGTCTGCCGACGGGGTTCGCCGAGTAGCGGCAGTAGGCGAGCAGCTCCGAGCGGGTCGAATAGCGAGTAACCTTTTGGTCCTGCAAAAAGGCCTGAATCAGATCGCGAAAGGGCTCGATGGGGAGGCCGTGGCGCTGGTTGGTGCGAGCAAGGGCAGCGAAGACGGGGTGGGTCGCCCGTCCCTCATAGAGGAGGGCCAGCTCGGAATCCCACCAGCGCAGCAGCCGTTCGCTTTCGGCGGGGTTGCCGATTTCGTCGCCGAGGTCATCCGCCCAGCGGCAAAAGGCGTAGACGTTGTAGAAATCCTGCCGGAGGCGGCGGGGCAGCAGGAGGCTGACCACATGGAAGTTTTCGTAGTGGTGGGTGGCCAGCCAGCGCGTGTAGGCCTCGCCCTCTTCGGGAGTGAACGGGCGCGCGAGAGCCTCGGGGTTTTTCAAAAACTGAGCGGGCTGGAGGAAGTAGGTAGAGAGGGTCACCGAGCTCCCCCGCGCCGCATGTCAAGGAATGATAGCGGTCTTCAGATGGCCGTTATGGCTGGTCAAGTAGCGCATGACTTCCAGCAGGTTTTGCAAGGGCTCCTGGCCCTTGACGAAGTCGCGGGCGGTGACGTCGCCGTTGGCGATGACCTGGAGAGCCTGCCGGATATGGGCCGGGGTGTGGTGGAAGCTGGCCTTGCAGGTGATTTCGGAGTAGTGGAGCAGCGAGGTATCGAGGGTGATGCGGGTGTCGCTGGGGCAACCGCCGAAGAAGTTGACGGTTCCGCCACGGCGCACCATCTGAACCGCCATTTCCCAGGTGGCGGGAGAGCCGACGGCCTCGATGGCGGCATCCGCTCCGCGCCCTCCGGTCAAATTCCGGACCGCGCGGACGGCAGTGGCGGGCTCGCCGACCTGGACCAATTCGCTTGCCCCTAGCCGGGCCGCTCTTTCGAGCTGAGCCTGGCGGCGGCCCAAAGCGATGACGCGGGCGCCGCAGACCTTGGCCATGCGGACGAACATGAGGCCGATGGGGCCCAAGCCGATGACGGCCACGGAATCCCCTGGGCGAATGGTGGTCTCTTCCAAGCCGCGCAGGACACAGGCCAGCGGCTCCGACAGCGCGGCATCCTGGTAGCCGACGTGGGGCGGGATCTCGTATGTGTTGCGTTCAACGATGCGCGCCGGGATGCGGATGTATTCGGCGTAGGCGCCGTTGTTGAACAGCAGATCCTCACAGAGGTTTTGCTGACCGTGGAGGCAGTAGTAGCACTCGTTGCAAGGGGCCGAGTTGGCCGCGACCACACGCTGGCCGGGCAGAAAGCCGCGGACGTTATCTCCCACCTCGACGATGTCGCCGGCGAGCTCGTGGCCGAAGACCGCGGGCGGCACGATCATGCGTGCGTGGTAGCCGCGGAGGAAGACCTTCACGTCGGTCCCGCAGGTGAGCGCGGCTCTTACGCGGACGAGGATATCGCCCGGACCGATCTTGGGCACGGCCACCGGCTCCACTCGCAAATGCTCTTTGCCGTAGAGCACGGCAGCCATCATTTCTGTGTTCACTCTGACCGCCTTTGTGGTTGAACGATTATTTTCAACGAATTTTCCCCAGGATGCAACGCCAGATCCATCCCCTTGCCGATGTCATCGAGCGGCAGGCGGTGGGAGATCAACTCGTCGAGGGGAAGTTCCTGGCCGAAGACTAGTCTGGCCGACTCGGCCTGCAAGTCCACCGAGGCGCTGTAGCAGCCGAACACGGTCCTTTCCCCGACGCAGACGTCTGCGCCCGAAAACTCTATTATCTCTTGTTTTGAGGTCTGCGCGAAGAGCAAGATGCGGGCGCCGGGGCGGGACCAAGCCAGGGCTTGGCGAACGATTTCCGGGGCGGAAGCGGCCACGATGACGGCGTCCGCGCCCCGGCCTTCGGTGAGGGACTGGATGGCCTTCGGTATCTCGGGGTCGCGAGGATCCCAGGCCGCCGCGGCGCCAAAGCGCAGGGCGAGCTGACGGCGCCGGGCGATCGTATCGGTGGCCACGGCCGTGGCGCCGGTGCGGCGAACCAGGCCCGTGAACATCAGGCCGATCGGGCCCTGCCCCAATACGGCAACCACCTCGCCGGGCTGAAGCTGCATTTGATCCACCGCTTTCAGGCAGGTATTGAGGGGTTCCACGAGGCAGGCGCGGTCAAAGGGGACTCCCTCGGGAATCTTCTCCACGCCGCGCTCGACGATCCAATCCATCACCCGGACGTATTGGGAAAAGCCGCCTCCGGCCGGCTCGAACCCGGCCGTGACGCCGACTTTCTTGTAGGTCTGACACTGGGCGTAGAGCTTGCGGCGGCAGTAGAAGCAGGCTGAACAAGGCACGTGATGGAAGACGGCGACTCGGTCGCCGGGAGCGAACTTGGAAATGCCAGCGCCCACGCGGACGACGACACCGGCCGTCTCGTGCCCAAAGATGCGCGGCGGGGGCAGCAGATTATGCTCGACTTTCTTCAGGTCGGTGTGGCAGATGCCGCAGCTCTCCACCCGCACGAGGATTTCCCCGGGGCCGATCTGGGGGGTAGGGACGGTTTCGATAACAATGGTGCTGTTGCCGCGGTAGACGGCGGCACTCATGGTGGGTGGAACCGGGATGTCAGAATTCACAAGCGGCAAGGAAATCTCCTAAGGATTTGGCCGCCGCGCGGCTGCGGCGGTAGAGCTGATACAGTTCGGGAACCTGGGTGCGCGGATTTTCGAGAGCGGCGCGGAGGACGCGGGCATCGGTCAACCTTCCTTCGGGATCCCGGGCGCGGTTCAAATCCAGTGTAAAGGTTTCCCCGGCCAAGTCGGTGACGCTCTTGAGGCAGAAGAAGGGAACGCCCCAGGCGCGGGCGCGCTCGGCGACGGCGGCGGCTTCCATTTCGACGGCTAAGGCGCCGAGCGAGGCGAGGCGGGACTTTTCTTCGGCGTTCCCAACGACGTGATCGACGCAAACCACCGGTCCCTGGCGGTGAGGCAAGCGGCACTGGGGCACGGAGGCGGAGAACCGCCGGCCGCGCCCGGCGTCGATCACCTCGCTGGCGACCAGGACGCCGGCAAGGCCTAGCTCGGGGCTCAGGGCTCCGCAGAAGCCGATGCTGGCCAAGGCTTGGGGGCGGCAGCGGTTCCAGGCGACTTCGCAGGCTTGGGCGGCCAGCCGCACTCCGCTGCCGTGGGCCGCCAGGATGAAGCGCCGGGCGCCGAAGCGGACCGAGCGGGCAAAACGCAACGGCCAGGACAGTCTTTCCTCTTCCTGGCACCAGCGCCGGAATCCGGCGAACTCCCTGGCTTCCGCGGCGATCAACAGGAGCGTTTCCAAATCAGCAGTACCCGTTCGAACGAAACCATGCGACCGCGCTAGCCAAGGCCTGATCCACCGGGGCGGGGGAATACCCCAGCTCGCGTTCCGCTTTCCGGTGGGTCACCCACATCTTGGTTTTGGACATCCGGACGGCATCCAGCGGGACGCTGGGCGGCCGGCCGGTCAAGCGGCTCCAAGCCGTGCTGGCAACACCCGCGGCAAGAGCTACAACGTAAGGGATGCGGGCAGTGGGCGCTTTGAGGCCGGAGATGCGGGCGAGCCGCTGGAGGATCTCCTGCAAGGTCAGGTTCTCCGCTCCGACAATATAGCGCTCGCCGGGCCGGCCGCGCTCGAAAGCCAGCCAGTGTCCCAGGGCAACGTCACGCACGTCCACAAGATTGAGGCCGGTGTCCACGAAGGCAGGCATGCGGCCGCACAAGAAGTCCAGGATGATCTTGCCGGTGGGCGTTGGTTTGAAATCGTGATCGCCGATGGGGGCGGTGGGGTTCACAATCACCACCGGAAAGCCCTCCGAAGCGTAGCGAAGCGCCACTTGCTCAGCCAGGAACTTGGAGCGTTTGTAAGCGCCGGTCATATCCTCCAGCGTCACCGGGGTGGTTTCATCGCCGAGTCCGCCGGGGACGAAGCCGATGCAGCCGACCGTGCTGGTGTAGACCACGCGCTCGACGCCCGCCCGGCGCGCGGCCTCAAGCAGGTTGCGGGTTCCGTCTACATTCGAATGGTAGAGCTCTTGCGGGTTGGGAGCCCACAGGCGGTAGTCGGCGGCGACGTGGAAGACGGCGCCGCAGCCGGCGACGGCGGCCTGGAGCGAGGCGGGATCGCGCAGATCGCCGGAGACTGTTTCGGCTTCCAGTTCGCGGAGGCGGCTGCCGGGACGGAGCAAAGCGCGAACCCGCGCGCCACGCTCACGCAACAGCCGGGCGACATGCCAGCCGACGAAGCCGCTGGCGCCCGTAACGAGGACCGGCTTGGCAGAAATGTCTAACGCAGAACCCATTGCAGGAGCCGGAGGTTGTCCCCGGGCTTGGCGTTGATGCCCAGGGCGGCCGAGGGCTCGTAGCCGCAGTGCACCATACAGTGCTCGCAGCGGGGGTCTTTGCCCCGGCCATAGCTCTCCCACGGCGTCTTGGTCATAAACTCCTCAAAGGTCTCATAGTGGCCGTCGGTGATCAAGTAGCAAGGCGCCTTCCAACCTTTGGTGTTGTAGGTAGGGTTGCCCCAGGCGGTGCAGGGCAAATCGCGCTTGCCCTGAAGGAAGTCGAGATAGACCGGGGTGCTGTTGAGTTTGAAGCGGCGCGCGAGGCGGTCGATATCCTTGAATTTCTCGTGGACGTCCTCGCGGGTCATGAAGATCTCGCGGTCGTCGACGGCGGTGTAGCCGTAGGCGGGCGACAGCATGTGCCCGTCGAGCTTCAGCGGTTCGAGGAACTCGAACAACGCCTCGATCTCGCGCATGTCGGTCTCTTTGTAGACGGTGGTGTTGGTGGACACCTTGAAACCGGCAGCCTTGGCGGCCTTGATGCCGTCGATGGCCTGCTGGAAGACCCCTTGGCGTTCGACGGCGAGGTCGTGGGTTTGTTCCAGACCGTCCAGGTGCACGTTGAAGAAAAAGGAGACGTCGGGTTCAAACTCGGCCAGCCGCTTGCGGATGAGCATGCCGTTTGTGCAGAGGTAGATATGCTTGCGGCGGGCGCGCAGTCCGCGGACCAGCTCGCCGATGTCCGGGTAGAGCAAGGGCTCGCCGCCGCAGATGGAGATGACGGGTGCGGCGCACTCGTCGACGGCGCGGAGGCACTGCTCGACGGTGAGCTTCTGGGTGATGGTGGATTCGTACTCGCGGATGCGGCCGCAGCCGGTGCAAGTAAGGTTGCAGGCGTGGAGCGGCTCGAGCATGAGCACCAGGGGGAAGCGTTTGTGTAGGAGGGGATGGGTCTCGGCAGAGGCGGAGCGCTGCGCCGGGCGGTGCAGGATCTGGAAGGGGTTGCCGGCGCCGTTGCCGTTGTCCGAGGTAAGGTCTTTCTGCCATTCCGGCTTGGGACGGCGCTTGTTGCGGGCAATATAGGCGGCCATGGAGGCCGTCATCGAAAGGGGAAATCTCATGCAGCCTCCCTTGGGCGCGGGCTTTGGCTTTTCTGAATTTCAGCCAAGGCCAGCAGAGGAAACGATTGCCGGTAGAGGTGATACGTCAGATAGAAAACACGGGGAAAGCCGGTCCCGGTGGCGAGATCCTCGCGCCATGAGCCGTCCGCCTGCTGGGTCTTCAGCAGGTACTGAACTCCGTCCTGCAAGCTGCGGCTGGAGATGTCGCCCGCGGCGAGCAGGCCCAGCACGGCCCACGCGGTTTGCGAGGCGGTGCTGGGGGCCGGCACGAAACACCCCTCGTCATAGCCGGCGCAGCTTTCGCCCCAACCGCCGTCGGGGTTCTGAACCGAGCGGATCCATTCGGCGGCTCTCAGGATGTGGGCCTCCCGCTCCGATTGGCCGGCGGCGCGCAGGCCGCGGAGCGCGAGAAAGGTTCCGTAAAGATAGTTCACGCCCCAGCGGCCGTACCAGCTTCCGTCGGCCTCCTGCGTGCGGATGAGATAGTGAACCGCGCGCCGAACGGCAGGGTGGGCGCAGTCCAGCCCCCAAGCGCAAAGCGCTTCGAGAACCCGGCCGGTGATGTCCGGGCAAGTGGGGTCGAGCATGGCGTTGTGGTCGGCGAAGGGCACTTCACTGAGCGGCTTCCAGTTATTGTCGGCGTCGAAGGCCGCCCAGCCGCCGTCGCGGGATTGCATGGCCAGCAGCCAGCGGATGGCCCGCCGGACGGCGGGGGACTCCCCCGGGGCGGATTCGCGCAAGGCCAACAAGACCATGGCGGTGTCGTCGATGTCGGGGTAGAACTCATTGGCGAACTCAAAATACCAGCCAGAGGGCTCGACCCCGGGCCGTTTGACCGCCCAGTCGCCTTTGCGGCGGACTTCTTTGGAGACCAGCCAAGCAGCGGCTCTCGAGAGTGATTCGGCGGGCGCGCCGGCGCGGGCCAAGGCGAAGGCGGCAATGGCGGTATCCCAAACGGGCGAGAAGCAGGGCTGGAAGAAGAAGCGCTCTCCGTCATCGACCAGCAGGCGGAAGAACTGGCGCTCGGCTTCGGCGAAATCGGGATGGTTGCGGCTGTAGCCCAACGAATCCAGCGCCATGAGGATGTACATCATGGGCGGGTAAATTGCGCCCAATCCATCCGAATAGCGGGTGTGCTCCAACATCCAGCGTTCCGCCTCGCGGATCGCCTTACGCCGGAGGGCGCGGGATCCGTGCTTATCCCAAAACTTGAGCAGGCGGTCCAGGCCGAGGAACACGTTGCGCCAGCTCAAGCGGCGGAGACTCGGCGCATAGGTCATGGGCGCGCCAGGCAAGAAGAGCTCCTTCAGATGAAAACCCGCGGGAACGGGACGGCGCGGGTTGAGGGCATGGAGGATGGAGAGGGGAACGACGATGGTCCGGGTCCAGGAAGACATCTGGTAGATGAAATTGCCCGGCAACAGGACCATTTCCGGGGGGATGGAGGGGCAGTGCTCCCTTGGATACAGGCCGAAGAGGCTGAGGTTGATTTTGACGTAGCTATTGGCGGCCTGGATGCCGCCGAGCGAAAGAATGACCTCGCGGGCGCGGGTCAGCTCTGGGCTGGTTTCGGGCAGGCCGGCCAGCTTGAGGGCGAAATAGGCCTTCGCGGTGGCGCTGACATCGGCGGGCCCGTGGGGATAGATGTTGAAGCCGCCGTCCGGCAACTGGCGGGCGAGGATGGAGGCGGCGGCCTTTTGGATCAGGCTCGCGGTTGGGGGCCTCCAGACGCCGTCCAAAGGAGGGTGGAGGAACAATTGAAGCAGGATGAAGTCGGACTCCAGGGTAGTGTCGGCTGTCAGCTCGCCCCACCAGTAGCCGTGGGGGTGCTGGAGACGAAGCAAATGTTCTGTAGCCCTGGCCAGGGCGTCTGAGACGTCCAGGCTTTCGGAGCAGGGCTGGAGCTGGGGGGTCATGCGCGCACGGGAAAAGAATCTCCGGCCGAGAGGTGGACCAGCTCGGCGGGCAACTGAAACCGGATGTCTTCCTCTTTCACTTCCAATTCTCGCAAGTTGTCAAAGCCGAGCGAGCGAAGCCGTTCCAGGAGCTCTTGAACCAAGTTCTCGGGGGCAGAGGCGCCGGCAGTTACGGCGACTGTGAAGACGTTGGCCAGCCAGGCGGGGTCGATCTCGGAAGCGTCGTCGACGAGATAAGCGCGGACGCCGTGGGATTGGGAAACCTCGACGAGCCGCCTTGAATTGGAGCTGTTGCGTGAGCCCACGACGAGCAACAGGTCGCAGCCGGCGGCAGCCGCAGCCTTGACAGCCTGCTGGCGGTTTTGGGTGGCGTAGCAGATGTCGTCTGCGGCCGGGCCGCGGATAGCGGGGAAGCGCTCTTTGAGCCGCTCGACGATGGCGCGGGTTTCGTCGAGGCTGAGGGTGGTTTGGGTGACGTAGCAGACCTTGGAGGGGTCAGGGACCTGGACCCGGTCGGCCTCCTCGACGGTCTCGACAATGATGGTGGACTGAGGCGCTTCGCCGAAGGTGCCCTCAACCTCTTCGTGGTCCCGGTGTCCGATCAAGATGATCGTGTAGCCGAGCTGGGCGAAGCGGACGGCCTCCAGGTGGACCTTGGTCACCAGGGGGCAGGTGGCGTCGATCACCTTCAATTGGCGTTCCGCGGCCAGCTTGCGCACGGCGGGTGAGACTCCATGCGCGCTGAAGATGACGCGGGCGCCGGGCGGGGCTTCGTCCACTTCATTGACGCAGATGGCGCCCATGGCTCTCAGCTCGTCGACGACGTGGCGGTTGTGGACGATTTCTTTCCTTACGTAGACGGGAGGTCCGTAAGCGGCCAAGGCGATCTTGACAACATCGATGGCCCGCACCACCCCGGCGCAAAAGCCGCGCGGGGTGAGCAACACGACCGTCCTATTCCCAGTTGAACCGGCCAACTCACTCTGAGGCATCAAGACAAAGCTCATTATAGCAAGCGTTTGCGGGGCAAGAATGAAGTAAACTTCGGACATGGGCTTCTGGAATGTTTTGGAAGTCGGCGGCTGGGGCGCCCTTCACCTGTCTGCCACAAGGGGCGGCATCACCGGGATTCGCATCAGCGAGGATACGGCGGAGTTCCTGATGGAGCAGGCGCGGCGGACGGGCGAGCAGGAGTGGGAGCGCCAGGAAGGCGGGCTGCTGGCGGAAGCGGGAGCGCAGATCCGGGAGTATTTGGAGGGTAGGCGGCGTGATTTTGACTTGCCGCTGGATCTGCGGGGGACGGAGTTCCAGAGAGCCGTGTGGAACGCGCTGGGGGGAATCCCTTACGGAGAGACGAGAACTTACGGGGAGATTGCCCTGGCCGTCGGGGCGCCGCGAGGCGTGAGGGCGGTAGGCGCAGCCTGCGGCGCGAATCCGATTGCGATTGTCGTCCCCTGCCACAGAGTTGTCGCCAAAGGGGGCGGTTTGGGCGGCTATTCGGGGGGGCTGGAGCTGAAGCGGCGGCTATTGGACCTTGAGGCGGGCGCGGTGAATCGTCTCCTTCACCAGGCGTAGGAGCTCCTCTTCGCCGTCCACGGTGATTCCGATGCGCAGATAGTAAAGCCGCAAGGGGGCGGCCAGCTCGCAGGCGCCTTCGCAGAGGTTCACGGCATCCTTTTCGGTGGTGACGAGCGCGGCAGCGCCGAGGCGGGCTGCTTCCTGAGCCAAGCGCCGCAGTTCCACCGGCCTGTAAGAGTGGTGGTCTCCAAAACTGCGCTGAAACAACGGCCGGCAGCCTAAGCCGCGGAGGGTCCTCCAGAAGGAAGCCGGATTGGCGAGTCCGCAGAAGGCGGCCAAGGGGGCGATGGGCGGAGGCGAAGGCGGGAGAGCGGCGCCGGTGCGGCAGTCGATCCAGGCCTCCGGGACAATGCGGGCTTTCAGGATGGGGGCGCGCGGGTTGATCTGGCGCAAGCGGGTGGTGAGGCCGCGGTAGCTGCGGTGGGGTTCACAGCGGGTGAGAAGGATCAGGCCGGCGCGCTGCAAAGCCTCGACAGGCTCGCGGAGGCGGCCAAGAGGAAAGAGGCTGCCTCCGCCGAAAGGGTCCAGAGTGTCGATGAGAACAATGTCCAAGTCCCGAGCCAAGCGGACGTGCTGGAAGCCGTCGTCGAGGACGAGGATATCGGGAGCGAACCGCTGCTCCAGGGCGCGGCCTGCGAGGGAGCGGTTGGCGCCGATCGCCACCGGAGCGAGGGCGGCCCGGAGAAGGAGTTGGGCCTCATCGCCGGTGCGCGCGACCGGGAGAGGAGCGCCAGATTCGGCCAGCGTGATTTTCTCGGGCACGTGTCGGCGGTAGCCGCGGATCAGGATGCCGGGCTGTAGGCCATCCTCACGGAGCTTCCGCACCAGCCACAACACGAAGGGCGTCTTGCCGGAGCCTCCCAGGGTCAGATTGCCGGCGCTGATGACGGGGGTTTGCAGGCGGCGCTGGCGGGCGAGGTTCCAACGGCGGCCGAGGGCAGCGGCTGCGGCCCAAAGTTGGGAGAGCAGCCAAAGGAGCTGGAAGAGGGGGAATGGAGGGCGGTCGTGGGGGATGGCGGAGTCCCAAAGCTCCTTGGCGGCTTCGAGGACCCGTGAGGTGGCGCCTTTCCGCGCCTCCGCGATCTTCCGTGCGCTTTGGCCGAGGGCGCGGCACGAGGCAGGATTCAGCAGCAAGCGCGCTACAGCGGCGGCGAGTTCGCCGGGATGAGAGATGGCGACGCAGGCGTCGGCCTTCCGGAACTCCTCTGCGATTTCCGCGAAGTTTTCCATGTGGGGCCCGATGATGACCGGTCTGGCGAAAAAGGCGGGCTCCAGGAGGTTGTGGCCGCCGCGGTCGGCCAGCGAGCCGCCCATGAAGACGACGCTCTCGAGGGTGAATAATGAGGCCAGCTCGCCGATGGAGTCGAGCAGCAGTACGCCCGGGAGGCGCTCCAGGCGGGCGCCGGCGGCCAAGCTCGTGCGGCGCACGAAGGGGATGCCGCGCTGGGCGAGCTTGGCGGCGGTGGCGTCAAAGCGCTCCGGCTTGCGCGGGACCAGGATCAAAAGCAGGCGCGGGAATTGCGGGGCCAATTCGGCAAAGGCGTCCAGGACGGCGTCGTCTTCATCGACATCGCCGGGGCGTGCGGGCGGCATGGTGCTGGCGGAGATGAAAGTGTGCCCGGGGGCGGTCTGATCCAGGAAGCGCCGAATCTCGGCGGGGATGTCAGAAGGACCGGGCTGAAAGTCGTACTTGAGGTTGCCGGCCTCCAGCACGCGGTCCGGCGGCGCGCCCAACTGAAGGAACCTGTGGCGGCTGAGAGCGCTTTGGGCCAAGATGCGGTCGGGTAGGGAGAGGACGGCTTGGAAGAAGGCGCGGAAGCGCAGGTAGCGCGGGAAGGCCGCGCCGGAGATGCGGCCGTTGATGACGAGCAGGCCGCAGCCGGCTCGCTTGGCCTCGCGGTAGAGGTTGGGCCAGATCTCGGTTTCGGCGATGAGGACCAGGGAAGGCCGCAGGGTTCGCAGCACGCGCCGGACGGCGAAGCAGTAGTCGAGGGGAGCGTAGAAGACCCCGTCGGCGAGGCCTTTCAGCCGTTCTGCGGCAAGGGCGCGGCCGGCGATGGTGGAGGCGGAGACAAAGACCGGCGCGCCGGGGAGCTCGCTGCGCAGGCGGCGCACCAGAGGCACGACGGAGAGGACTTCGCCCACGGACACCGCGTGCAGCCAGATGGCGCCGGCCGTCGCCTGGCGGAAGGAAGCGGGAAGGAAACCGAGCCGTTCGTAGAACCGTCCGAGATAGCGGCGATTCTTGACGAAGCGCCCGAGGAAGTAGAGTATCAGTAAGGGCGAAGCGGCCCACTGGAGGGCTCTGTAGATGAGAAGCGCAAGCCTAACATTCAAGACAGTCGTTCTCCTCCTGAGTATAGGCGCACTGTGGGGGGCGGACAAGGAAAAGCCCTTCAAGCCGGGGCCGATCGAGTCTTACCCCTGCCGTCTCACGCAGGAGAAGGTGACCATCGCCGCCGAGCCGTTCGACAAGGAGGAGGAGACCAAGACCGCGTTCGGCAAGTTGAATCCGAACCGCTACGGCATTCTGCCGGTGCTGGTGTTGATTCGCAATGACAGCGAAGAAACGATCAGCCTGGAGGACCTGCGCGTGGAGTACATCACGGAAGCCCGTCAACGGATTGAGGCGACGCCGGCGCGCGACGTGGCAAAGACAAACTCGCCAGCCCGGCCGCGCGTAACCCCTGGGCCTTGGCCGGGGCCAGTACCGCGCGGCACGCGGAACAATCCGCTGAACGCCTGGGAGATCGAAGGGCGGGCGTTTGTGGCGCGCATGCTGCCGCCGGGGGAGACGGCCAGCGGGTTCTTCTACTTTCACGCCCCACACCGGACGGGAGCTACCCTCTACGTCACGGGCATCAAGGAAGCGCGGAGCCGGCGGGCGTTGTTCTATTTCGAGATCCCATTGGACAAGTAGGGCGCTGCGGGTTTGCTGTTGCGGCGGAAAAGGCGGCGGGGAATGGGTTTATTTTCGCCCGCGGGCACGGCGCCCGGCATCCTACCCTGCCGGGGGCGGACACGCGGGTCCGCCCCTACACACGATTGGGTTGAGAAGAGGGCGGCGGGTGAGGAGGGCCAAGGCCGACAGGAATGTCGGGCGCAGGCCTGGAGGCCTGCTCCACAGAAGTAGCCTGCCCCAAAAGGCTGCTCGGCCGTTTCCCTCGAGAGACATGGAGGACACAGAAGGAAGAAGGCCGAGAGGCCAGGCCAGGATGCCTACGCCGCCGAGGGCGTCACGGGAGGGTGTTGCGCGGAGGCGCGCGGTCGGGGACTGCGCCCCTGGAGAGAGTGAGCGGGCTCATCCGGTAAAGCCTCCCGGCGGGGAGAGATGCCACCTCAGGGCTCAGGTTGAAACGCCGTGCCAGAGCCGCGCGGGGCCAGACGTCGTCTCCGAGTTCGAGGCAACTTCCCTGCGGCGGCTCCGCAGGATCGATGGGCATCCAGCAAAACCGGTAGGACCATTGCTGCGGGTAGAGCGGATGGTCCCAGTACAGCCGCAGGCGGTCGTCTGAGTAAGGATCGTAGTTGTCGGTTTCGAAGATGGTGAAGATGCCCTCGGGCGTATAATCGTCGAATAGCCCCAAAGCCCTTGCCTCCGTGCCGCATTATCCCAGCGGGGAAGCGGGGGCGCAAGCGGCGCCGGCCAAAGACTTGGCGGGACCGCAGTTGAGGGACTCCATCGGCTATGCAGAAGGTTTCGAAAGCGCAAACGAGCGGGAACTGGTTGGTGCGGGCAGGATCCCTTACTGGCAAAGCTTGTGAGAGCACGCTTCAAAGCCCGAAGGGCAGTCTGGCGATTCTGGCCGGCCTGATGGGCCTGAGCTTCACGGCGCGGGACGTTTCGGCTGGGGCCAAACCGTTTTGGTTTGACGAACTTTTCACCGTCCTCATGGCCGGCCTTCCATCCATGGCGAAGGTGCGGGAAGTTCTGGCGACCGGGGCGGATGCGATGCCGCTCTTCTATTACTGGCTGGAGAAACAGGCGGGGAAACTGCCGCTGGATCCACATGTTGCGTTCCGGTTGCCTTCGGTTGCGGGCTATGTTCTTGCGATCGCCGGCGTTTATTTCTTCGTGCGCCGGTGGTTGAGTCCGGCAGCCGGGCTGGTTGCCGCCCTAGTGCTGGCCTTGTCGCCTTTCCGCGAGTATGCGATTGAAGCCCGACCGTACGCGCTCATGGTGGGCTTCCTTGCGGTTGGGGCTGCCTTTTGGCAGCGGATCGACGACGGCTGGCTGTACGCATGGCTGTTGGGCGCGAGTTTGGGTTTGGGCGTGGCGTCGCACTATTACACCGTGGTGGCGCTCGTGTGCTTCGGGATGGCGGAGCTTACCGTGGTGTGCTTGCGGCGAAGGTGGCGATGGCGGGCATGGATCCCGCTGGCGCTGGCGACGGCGCCGTTCTGGTTAGGCTTGCCGCTGCTGCTGCGGTTCCGGCAGGTCGCCGGGCCGCATTATTGGGCCAAGCCTCACTGGACTGGGATTACTTCCACGTTCCCCCTGAGTGGCTTGCCGCTGGCATATTTCGTGCCATTGATTCTGGCGATTCTGGTAGGGCTGATGGATTGGTCCCGGCTGGATTCGGAATCTCTCTCCGGATCGATCGCGCGACATGGGATGGCGCTTCCCGGGATGGTTCTTAGCGGGTCTTTGCTGATGTTTCCCGTGATCCTGTTGCTGGTGACGCACGCGAGCGGCGGCGGTTACACGCTGCGGTACAATTGGCCGTTCATTGTTGGGTTTGCGATCCTGTGCGGACTGGCGGCGAAGCTATACCTTAGACCACGAGGCGTTGCCTTGCTGGCTCTGGCGCTCGTGTTTTCCTTGTTTCTTCGGGAGGCTTTCGAGTTTGTGAGCAACCGGGGACGCGATCCCCGGGCCGAGTATTTGCCGGCACTGCGGAGTCTCGAGGAAGCGGAGAAGTCATTGGAGCCGGGGCTCCCTATTGTCGCCTCCGACATGATGGAATGCCTGCCGCTGCATTATTACGGCGATCCATCCGTTGTGAAGCGGCTTGTGGTGTTGGTCGACGTGGAGTCCAGCCGGCGTTACACCGGCCACGATACGGTAGCCCATGCCGTGCTTGGGCTGAACCGGATTCTCCGGTTGAACATCTGGGACACGGGGGAATTTCTCGCGGCCCATCCCAGGTTCTACGTTTGGTCTCCTCGCAACCAATCCCGCTGGGTGCTGCACTACCTCAGCTCGAAGGGTCTGGAAATCCGCGTCGTGACGGGGAGCGGAAGAGAAGATCTCATCTTCTTGGCCGAGCCGAGGGCGGCCAGGATGGGAGGCAGACAGATCGGAAGCTGAAGCGGGAAGCCGGATAACGATTTGGCGGAACCGCATTTGAGGGACTCCATCGGCAATGCAAGAGGTTTCGGAAGCGCAAATGAGAGGGAACTGGTTGCTGCGGGCAGGGTCGCTCACCGGCAAAGCCTGTGAGAGGACGCTTCAAAGCCCCAAGGGCAGCCTGGCGATGCTGGCCGGCCTGCTGGGCCTGAGCTTCACGGCGCGGGCCGTTTCGGCTGGGGCCAAACCCTTCTGGTTTGACGAACTTTTCACCGTCCTCATGGCTGGCCTTCCATCCATGGCGAAGGTGCGGGAAGTTCTGGCGGCCGGGGCGGATGCGATGCCGCTCTTCTATTACTGGCTGGAGAAACAGGCGGGGAAACTGCCGCTGGATCCGCATGTTGCCTTCCGGTTGCCGTCCATTGCAGGTTACGTTCTGGCGACCGTGGGCGTTTATTTCTTCGCCCGCCGGTGGTTGAGTCCGGCAGCGGGGCTGATTGCCGCCTTGGTGCTGGCCTTGTCGCCCTTCCGCGAGTATGCGATTGAAGCCCGGCCGTACGCGCTCATGGTGGGCTTTCTAGCGATTGGGGCTGCTTTTTGGCAGCGGATCGACGACGGCTGGCCGTACGCATGGCTGTTGGGCGCGAGTTTGGGTTTGGGCGTGGCGTCGCACCATTACACCGTGGTGGCGCTGGTCTGCTTCGGGCTGGCGGAGTTGACGGTGCTGTGGTTGCGCCGCCGGTGGCGATGGCGGGCGTGGATCCCGCTGGCGCTGGCGACGGCGCCGTTCTGGCTGGGCCTGCCATTGCTGTTGCGGTTCCGGCAGATCGTTGGGCCTCATTATTCGGCCGAGCCCGACTGGACCAATGTGACCTCGACGGTTCTTCTCAGCGGACTGCCTCTGGGGTACTTTGTGCCCTTCGTTTTGGCCTCGGTATTGGGTTTGGCGCACCTTTTGCGGTACCGGTGGAAGCACAAGGGTGAAGCCTCGCGCGAAGCCGGCGCCGCCGGACCAGACCTTCTCCTGGCCGGTCTACTGCTGGGATTTCCCGTCCTGCTGCTGGGGATGACCCTGGCGATGGGAGGAGGATTCGTACCCCGCTATAACTGGCCGTTTATTATCGGCTTCGCGGCTCTTTGCGGCTGGGCGGCCGAGATCTTTCTCAGCAGGACTGTGGTTTTGTGGTTCTGCGCGGCCTTGGTGTGGTCTCTGTGCCTCCGTGAGGGATTCGAGCTGGTGACCAAATGGAATAGCGATCCGAAGTCCGGATACAGTCAGGCGTTGCGCACCCTGGCTGAGGTTGAACCACTGCTGGAGCCTGAGCTCCCGGTTGTCCGCGCCGAGATGAGCGAGCCTGTGGCTTGGTTATACTACGCCGGACCGAAAGCTCCAGCACGGTTGACCGCGCTGGCGGACGCGGAGGCGCAGCTGCGGTATACGGGCAAAGACACCGTGGCTCTGGCCATGCTTGCGCTGAGCAGAGTGGTCCCTTTGAACGTCCAGCGGACCAGTGAATTCCTGGCATCTCATCCAAGGTTTTACCTCTGGTTAAGTCCGCAACAACCGCTTTGGCTGTTGCACGACCTGAAGCAGCGTGGCGTTCAGTTCCGGCTGGCAGCAGTAAGCCGCGGCCAGGATTTCTTCTTTTTGGCGGAAGCACAACAGCCATGAAAGTCCCAATGCGAAGGCCGAGCCGAGGCCAACCGGGGACGGCCGCTTTCCCGAGCGAGTACTACTCAGATGCGTGACAACCGGTTTTTGGTTTTTATCCCTACCTATAACGAGGCCGACAATATAAGGCCGCTGGTGAGTCAGATCCGGGCCTTGGGGCTGGATGCGGACCTTCTCTTCGTGGATGACAACAGCCCGGACGGCACCGGGCGCATCCTGGATGAGCTGGCGGCTTCCGACCCACGGATCCGGGTGATCCACCGGGCGGGCAAGCTGGGCATCGGCACCGCGCACCAAGTGGGGATCGCGCGCGCCTACGCGGACGGATACCAAACGCTCATTACCATGGACTGCGATTTCACCCACCCGCCCGAGGACATCCCCCGGCTGATCGAGGCCTCCGCCGGGTGGGATTTGGTGGTCGCCTCCCGGCATTTGGCGCCGGGGAGCCTGGATGGCTGGCAGTGGCACCGCATCTTCCTGACCAAGTCGGCTTACTTCGCTTCCCGCTATTTGCTCGGCATGCCCTTGGACGCCACGGGCGCCTTCCGGCTGTACCGCCTCGATCAGATCCCGCAAAGGCTATTCTCCGAGGTGATCTCCCCCAGCTACTCGTTTTTCGTGGAAAGTCTATATGTGCTATGGTCGCACGGGGTCCGCATCGGGCAGATCCCTGTGCGCCTGCCGGCCCGTACGCAAGGGCACTCGAAGATGCGGCCGAGCGACGCCTGGCAGAGCCTCAAGACCGTACTGCGCCTGGCCTGGAGGCGGCTCTAGTCCCACCCCGCAGCGGGCCGGCCGGCGGTTTCAGCGGCCTCAAACGTCCCCTACTTCTTGGCCGGAGTGGCCGTCCGGGCGGGTTTGGTGAAAGCAGGCGCGGCCGGCGCCGGAGGAGGACCGACGCGTTCGATCACGACCCGGGTGATCCGAACCGGCGTTTTCGGCTTGTCATTAGCGTCCCGCGGGACGTTGGCGATCTTGGTGACCACGTCCAGGCCTTCCGCCACCTGCCCGAAGATGGAGTGGGCATTGTTCAGGTGGGGGGTGGGAACCTCGGTGATGAAGAACTGGCAGTTGCCGGTGTTCTTCTCGCCGATGTTGGCCATGCCCAGGCGCCCGGGGCGGTCGAAACGCAGCGAGGGGTGGAACTCGTCGGGGATCGTGAAGCCAGGGTCGTACGCTCCCGTCCCGGAGGGATCGCCGGTCTGGATCATGAAGCCTGGGATGACGCGGTGGAAGGTGACGCCGTTGTACAACGGGCGGCGGACCATCTGGCCGGTTTTGGGGTCGCGGAAGGCCTTGCGGCCTTCGGCCAGATCGACAAAGTTTTTGACGGTGACGGGCGCTTCGGTTTCAAACAGCTTCACCGTCATGTTCCCCATGGTGGTCTCCAAGCGGGCGTATAATCCCGGTTCGCGCTCGGGAGCCGCAGGCGGGGGAGCGGTCAACTGGCCCTGGGTCTGGGCCTGTGCGGAGATGACAAACACAAAAAGAACGGCCAGCAAAGCAAACGAAGCTCTCATGCCCCCAGTTTATACTGGAATTGCCCCTCATGCGCCCGCGCAGATTGATCCCGTTGCTCCTTTTGCTGGCGGCGGCGGTGCATGCCGAAACGGTCACCGTCACGCTGCTGGCGACTTCGGACCTCCACGGCAACGTTTATCCCTACGACTACTACACGGGCAAACCGGCCCAGCGCGGACTGGCCAAGATCGCCACGCTGATCCGGGAAGCCCGGCGGGCGAATCCGAACTCCATCCTCATCGATTGCGGCGACACGATCCAGGGCTCGCCCTTGGAGTCGGTCTACCAGGGATATGTGCGGCTGGGCCGGCTGCCTCAAGCCCTGAGATGGAGCGGCCCGGTTCCGTCCCAGGACCCGATGATGGCGGTCATGAACGCCCTGGGCTACCAGACGATGGTCCCCGGAAATCACGAGTTTAACTTCGGGGCGAAGAACTTCGAGAAGGCGCGGAGGGAAGCCAAGTTCCCCTGGATCACGGCGAACATAACGGCGGAGCCAGGATCCCCGTTCCAGCCGTTTCAACCTTACGTCCTGCTGACGGCGGGAGGCGTCCGCGTGGCGGTCATCGGCATCACCACGCCAAACATCCCCGCCTGGGAACCGCCGGAGCACTACCGGGGACTGAGGTTTCTGGATGGCGTCGTGGCCGCGCAGCAGGCGGTCCGCGAAGTTCGCCAAAAGCACCGCCCGGATCTGGTCATCGCCGCCGTGCATGCCGGGCTTGGCTCGGATCCCCGCCCGAACTCACAATACCGGCCCCGCCGGGCTGAGAACATGGTCTTGCAGATCGCGCGCCGGGTAGCCGGCATCGACGCCATCGTCTATGGCCACAGTCACCAGCAGGAAGACGGCCGCCTGGTGAACGGCGTCTTGCTGGTTCAGCCGAAGAATTGGGGGAGTTCGCTGGCGAAGTTGGACTTCGAACTGGCCCGCAACGGCTCCCGGTGGAAGCTGCAACACAAGAAGAGCCGCTTGATGGCGGTCCGCGCCGAGACGTCCGCAGACGAGGAGGTGCTGCGCCTGGCCAGGCCGTATCACGAGCTGGCGGAGGCCTATCTGGAAACGCCCATCGCCACGGCGCCCTCGGAGCTGAGCGGGGCCCGGGGACGCATGGAGGACACGGCGCTGGTGGACGCCGTACACGAGGTACAGCTGCACTACACGAAGGCCGACGTTTCCTTCACGGCTTTGTTCAATCCGCAGGTGAGAGTGGCGAAAGGACCGGTCACGGTGCGGCAGATCGCGGCTTTGTACCTGTACGACAACGAATTGTACGCCGTGGAAGGCACAGGCCGGATGGTCAAGGATGCCCTGGAAAACGCCGCGCGGTTCTTCCTGAGCTGTCCGACGCCACTGTGCGACCGCGGGCCGCTCGTCAACCGCAGCGTCATGGGCTACAACTTTGACATGGCGCAGGGAGTGAGCTACGAGATCGATTTGACCAAGCCGGCCGGCCAGCGGATTGTGAACTTGAGATGGAAAGGAAAGCCGCTGGCGCCAGACCAGAAGCTGCGCATCGCCATCAACAACTACCGGGCGGGAGGAAGCGGCGGCTACGATATGTTCCGCAATGCGCGGATCGTGTGGCGGTCGAACGAGGACATCCGCAGCCTTATCGTGTCCTATTACCTGGAAAAGGGGCGGCTGCCGGAGAAGCCGGATGGCAACTGGCGGATCATACCCGAAAGCGCACGGCGGACCTTGGAGGCGGAACTGGCGGGGGCGCACTGAGGCAAGGCGGGGTCTCTGGATCGCCGCGCGCCCAACTGGCGTGCGGAGAGGCGCCAGAAGGCCGCTCCGAACTCCGGGGCGAGCGGGCAGGGACTACAATGAGAATATAAGGTCGTAATTTATGCTCAAGCTCAGCGGCGTCAGCCTGTTCGCCGGAGGGAAGCCGATCCTGCGGGACGTAAACCTGGAAGTGGCCGATGGAGAGATTCACAGCATCCTGGGGGCGAATGGGACGGGCAAATCGACGCTGGCCTCCGTCATCATGGGCCTGAGCGGATACCGCCCCACCTCGGGACGGATCTACTTCCAGGAGGAGGACATCACGGATCTTTCCATTACGGAGCGGGCGCGCCGGGGGATCACGCTGGCCTGGCAGGAACCGGCCCGCTTCGAGGGTCTGACCGTGGCGGAGTATTTAAAGACCGCGCAGAAGCAGGCTGGGAACGGCTGGCTCAGCCCGCGGGAGTGCCTCTCCAAAGTGGGTTTGGTTCCCGAGAAATATTTGGCGCGGGCGGTGGATGCCACGCTGAGCGGCGGGGAAAGACGGCGAATCGAGCTGGCTTCTGTGCTGGCCATGAGGCCGAAACTGGTGCTGCTTGATGAACCGGATTCGGGCATTGACGCGCTCTCGATCGAGTGCATCGTGGACGTGATTCGGACGATTGCGCGCTCAGGAGGATCCGTGCTGTTGATCACGCACCACGAGGAAGTGGCTGCGATGGCCGACCGGGCTTCCTCGCTTTGCGGGGGAACGGTGCTCAAGACGGGCGATCCGGGGCAAATCGCGCGCTTTTTCCGGAATCACTGCCAGGAATGCATGCATGTGAACGCGCCGTTGAGTACGGAGTTGAGCCGTGTTTGAAACGGGTTCGGATTTCACCGCCATCGCCAAGTCTTTTGAGAACAGCGGAGGGGACGCCTCGGCGCTGCTCGACAAGCGGTTTGGGGCCATGGTGGTGAGCCACAACCGGGTGCTGTACTCCAACGGCGTGCCGGGGCTGCGCATGGAGAGCGAGGAGATCCCGACGGGGATCAAAGCCAGAATCTTTGTCGAGCCAGGCGCAGAGATACGCAACCCGGTTCACCTGTGTTTCGGCGTGCTGCCCAAGGAGGGTTTGCAGGAGATCCTTTCCGAATTTGACATCGGCGAAGGGGCCAAGGTCCGGTTCGTGGCGCACTGCACCTTCCCCAACGCCGAGCGGGTCCGGCATGTGATGGACGCCAAGATCCGTGTGGGGCGGGGCGCGGAGATGGATTACACCGAAACGCACTATCACGGGCCAGAGGGGGGCGTGGAGGTGCTGCCCGTGGCGCGGATCCAGGTGGAGGAAGGTGGAGTCTACCGCAGCCAGTTCAAGCTCATTGAGGGGGCGGCGGGCGTGGTGAAGCTGGATTATCAAGCCGATCTGGATCGAGAGGCCGTCTGTGAGCTGGACGCCAAGATCTACGGGAAGAGAAACGACCAGATCGTCATCAACGAATCCCTGCACCTGAACGGAGAAGGGGCGCGGGGGCTGGCCAAGAGCAGGATCGTTGCCTCGGACCATTGCGTCAGCGAGGTGATTGGCGAAGCGGTGGGCAACGCGGCCGGCGCTCGCGGGCATATCGACTGCGTGGAGATCCTGAAGGGGCCGCATGCCCGTGCGAGCGCGGTCCCCAAGCTGGTCGTCGTCGACGAACGGGCCAAGCTGACCCACGAGGCCGCCATCGGCAGCGTGGACAAGAAGCAGGTGGAGACGCTGATGGCCCGGGGGCTCAGCGAAGACGAGGCGGTCGACGTAGTCGTCAAGGGGATGTTGCGGTAGTCCGCCTGGCCGCGTCCCTCCGGTTCCGTGCGATCTCCGCCGTGGGGTTTCAGGCCAGCATGTCGTCCAGCCAGGGCGGACGCCAAGGTTCGTGCAGAACTTCCACTTCGGCTTTGCGGCCTCCGGCTGCCGATTCCGCCGTGAGCCGGACTTGCTCGACGATCATCCCGGCCATCGGGCAGAACGGGGCGCTCAAAACCATCGAGATGTGAATAGGATCGGTATCGGTCCGGATTTCTTTGATAAAGCCCAGATCGACCACGCTCAGCCCGATCTCCGGGTCCAGCACGGAGCGGAGCGCTTCGCGGATCTGCTCCGCCAAAGCGGCCTGCGGTTGGCCTTCTTCCATGGCTTCATCATGGGCAAGGTGCGGAAGATTGTCAACCGGAGGGGACGCAGGGAGCTGTAGAACCTCCGCTGCGGAGAAAGAATGCAGGCGCGGAAGGAGGGGCCGATCGGGCGCCCCGATATAATGAGGGAATGCCATACCGTGTCACTCTGATACCGGGCGACGGCATCGGGCCGGAGGTGGCGGAAGCCGCCGTTCGGGCCGTGAATGCCACTGGGGTCGCCATTGACTGGGAGCGGGTTGAACTTACAGGGAAGATCATCGAGGAGTCGCGTGAAGAACTCCCTGCGGCGGTGCTTGAAAGCGTTCAGCGGACGCGCGTGGGCCTCAAGGGGCCGGTGACGACGCCGATCGCGGGCGGGTTTCAGAGCGTGAACGTCGCCCTGCGGAAGGCCCTGGACCTGTACGCCAATGTGCGGCCGGTGCGCACCCTGCCGGGGCTGAAGACTCGCTATCAGGACGTCAAGATCGACCTGATCATCTTCCGGGAAAACACGGAAGATTTGTACGCCGGGCTGGAGCACGAGGTCGTCAAGGATGTGGTGACCAGCCTGAAGGTGATCACCCGCCGGGCCTCGGAGCGGATCGCGCGCTACACGTTCGAATACGCGCGGAGGCTGGGGCGCAAGCGGATCACCGCCGTGCACAAGGCCAACATCATGAAGCTGGGCGACGGGCTGTTCTTGCGGTGCACGCGGGAGGTGGCGCGGGAATACCCGGAGCTCGAATACAAAGAGCTGATTGTGGACAACGCATCCATGCAGCTTGTGCTGCGGCCCGAGCAGTTCGACGTGCTATTGATGCCGAATCTTTACGGGGACATCGTTTCCGACCTGGCGGCGGGCCTGGTGGGGGGGTTGGGAATCGTTCCGGGCGCGAACATCGGCGAGGAGTGCGCGGTTTTTGAAGCCGTGCACGGAAGCGCGCCGGACATCGCGGGCAAGGGTCTGGCGAACCCCACGGCGCTGATGCTGTCGGCGGTGATGATGCTGGAGCACCTGGGGGAGATCGCCGCGGCCCGGAGGCTGCAACGAGCCATCGAGAAGGTGTACCAGGAAGGACGGACCCTTACCCCGGACGTAGGGGGGACAGCCTCCACGCAGCAGTTCACGGAGGCGGTTGTCGAAGCGGTGCAGGCGGGGGATGGGGGAGCGTAGCCGAAAGGCGACGCTCCGCCCAAATGCTTCTTAGAGGCCCTTCTTGGCGAGGAATTCGATCAAATCCACCACGCGCATCGAATAGCCCCACTCATTGTCGTACCAGGCGACGGCCTTCAGCAGGTTTCCGTCGAGAACTTTCGTCATCTGGGCGTCGACGATGGAGCTGTTGGGATTGTGCATCATGTCGGTGGAAACGACGGGGTCCTCGGTGTAGGCCAAAATCCCCTTCAGTTCGCCCTCCGCGGCAGCCTTCAGCGCGGCGTTGACCTCCTCGGCGGTAGTGTTCTGGGCGAGCAAGGCCACCAGGTCGACGACGGAGACGTTGGGGGTGGGAACCCGCATGGCGTAACCATCGAGCTTGCCCTTCAGCTCGGGCATCACCAGGCCGATGGCCTTGGCGGCGCCGGTGGTGGTAGGGATCATGTTGATGGCGGCGGCGCGGGCGCGGCGCAGGTCCTTGTGAGGGAAGTCCAGAACATTCTGGTCGTTGGTGTAGCTGTGGATGGTGGTCATCGAGCCCTTCAGGATGCCGAACTTCTGGTGGATGACCTTCACCAGCGGGGCCAGGCAGTTGGTGGTGCAGGAGGCGTTGGAGATGATGTGGTGCTTGGCCGCGTCGTACATGCCCTCGTTGACGCCGAGCACGATGGTGATGTCTTCATTCTTGGCCGGAGCGGAGATGATGACCTTCTTTACCGTGCCCTTCAGGTGAGCCGCGGCGGCTTTGGCGTCGGTGAACTTGCCGGTGGACTCGACGACGATCTGCGCGCCGAGCGAGCTCCAGTCCAGAAGCGCGGGATCCTTCTGGGCAAAGACTTTGATCTTCTTGCCGTCGATGGAGATGCTGTCTTCCTCCGCCTTGACCGTCTGGGAAATGGGCCCCAGCACGGAGTCGTATTTCAGAAGGTGCGCAAGGGTTTTGGTGTCGGTGAGGTCGTTGACCGCGACGAATTCGAGGTTGGGGTTGTCGAGTGCAGCCCGGACGATATTGCGCCCGATGCGGCCGAATCCATTAATTGCGACTTTGATTGCCATGTTCTACAGAGCTCCTGTTTAGGTTTGGTTGGGGATGGGGAACGCTAAAACCCTATGATATCAAAGACTAAGTTTGGACGGGCCGGGCTTAGCGGGGCGGGGGCATTGAGGGAGCCACGGCGCCGCCGATGCCGGCGTAGGCTTCCTTAACCCGCACGACCTCATTGCCTTCGAAGGTCACAAAAATGATGCGGCCCGGCGGCTTGCCGTAGATCCAGTCCTCGTACTCGACGCCTTCCTCGGTGGTGCGGACCTTGTTGTCGGGACGGCCTAGGGCGAGGAGAACTTGATCCCGGTCCATGCCCTCGATCACCTTCTTGTCCTTCACCGCTTGCTGGATCTCCGGCGGCAGGGATTCAACGTACAATTCGTTGGCGCTGCGGCGGTTGAAATCCAGGACCGGGGCCAGCAGGTTCTTGATCTCAGCGGGTTTGAGCGGGGGCAGGCGGTGAGGGAACTCCAAAGCCAGGCTGGTCCCTCCGGGGGCCACACCGTAGCCGGGACCTGCCACCGGCACGCGGCGCGTCGTGGTGCCTACGTCCACCTGGACGCGCTCATACCAGCGGCGCCCGCCGCGGATGCCGCCGTTGATTTCGAAGACAATGCGCTTGTCTTCGAGCGTCACCTTCGTAATCTGGATCAGATCGCCGGGCCGGGCGGCGGGACCGTTCTCGCGCTCCAGCGAGATCCATTTCTTCTGGTCATAAGCGCCCTTGGTGTCGACGGACAGGGGATTCCGGGACCGGGGAAGCGACACCTTGGCGGTGGCGTATTCGGCGGTGAGGCCGCGGATCAACTCAATGCGTTCCTCATCGGTGAGCTTGCGTTCCTGGGCATAGGCGGGCACCGCCGAGGCAAGCGCCAGGATCACGATGACCGCGGTGAACAATCTCGTCATCTTGTCCTCCCCGGCGATAGACGCCAAGTGAGCCGGCTGGCGGCGGATCGGGGCTTTCCAGAGGAAGACGAACAGGAGCAAGACAACAGCGGAGGTCAGTAGCCCCCCTTCCGGGCCGTAGTCACCGCCGCTCCATAACGGCCCGATTTTCCATTGCAGCGTGAATCCTGTCACCTCTATTGTAAACCCGCTCAAATGGACGCCGAACAAGGGAAGCATCCAGTTCCAGCCCAGATGCAGGCCGATGGGAAGCCAGAGGTCGCGGCTGCGTAGAAAGGCCACGCCAAGCAGCACGCCCCAGGCGGTCGTGTTGATGAGTCCAAGCCTGGTAATGCCTAAGTTCGAGGAGTGGGCCAGCCCGAAAAGGATCCCGGCGGGCAGAACGGTCGCATAAGGCCCGATGGAGGCAATCAGGACCTGAAAAGCGTAGCCCCGGAAGAGCATTTCCTCTCCCACCGCTCCAAAGGCCAGCACCAGAAGTACGAAGGCGGCGGTGCTCAGGCTGGCCTCGGAGTTGGGAGCGGGCTGGAGCTGTGCCAGGCCAAACAGTACCGGCACGCCGAGAACCAGAGCCGCGGCGCCGGCGCCGCCGAGCAATCCCAACCAAAGGTTTCGCTGAGAAGCTTGGTTCCAATGCAGTCCGATGGCTCCAAGAGGCGCCCGCTCATAGATCCGGAGACTAAACACATTGGCCGTCAACGCCGCCAGAAAGACGCCCAGGGCGCTGGTCACCAGGTATCCGCCGGCTGCGGCCAGCACCCAGGCGAACAGAGTCAGGCACACGAAGACCAGAAGGACGTAGATGCCCACACGCAAAACCACTCCCAGGTACCTGGCTGCGGCGCGGTCCGGCATGGTGATTCTCATTGTGGCATGCGGCGCACGCTTACGCCTCGTTGAGCGGCCGTCACCTCCAGCACCTTGCCGCCGGCCTGGCGGGCGGCTGTAGCCACGCGGTCGCGGGCCTCCGGCGGGCACAACAGAACCAGGCAGCCACCGCCGCCGGCGCCGCAGACCTTGGCCCCCAAAGCGCCGGCCCGGAGCGCACGCGCAACGACGGCGTCTATGAGGGGCGTGGTGATGCCCGGGGCGTTTCGCCGCCGGTGGCTCCACTCCGCGCGCAAGAGGCGGCCCGCCTCCTCCCAGTCGCAGCGTTCCAGTGCGGAGCGCATGGCGCGGGCGATGGCGGCGATCTCGTCGAAGTTGCGGCGGACGCTCCGGTTGCCGTCGATGTGCGCCTTCATGACCTCCCAGTTGTTGATGCCGGACTGGCGGGGAATCCCGGTGTAGACGAGCACAAAGCGCCGGTTCAACTCGGCCAGGGGAACGGGAATGGCATGGCGGCGGATGCCGGCCACGCCCAGCTCAATCGCGTTGACGCCGCCGTACAGGGCAGGGTAGTAATCCTGGCAGCCTGTGGGGACGCGGATGATCCTGGCCTCCAGGTTCTGAGCCGTCTGGCGGAGCTGCTCCTTGGAGTCGCGTTCGCCGCGGAGCGCTTGCAGTGCGCTGGCCAGAGCGATGATCAGCGTGGAAGAGCCGGCCAGACCCGCCCCGGCGGGCGCCTCACAATCCGTTTCAACCGTAAGCCCAGCCTCCGGCGCCAGGAAACCGAGCACCTCAGCATGCAGGGGCAACCGGGTACGCGGTTTCGCCCGCAAGGCGTCCAGAGACGGAAACTGCTCCTCAATGCCCAGGTCCCGTGCGCGCAGTAGGATGCGGCGGTCCTTACGGAGTTCGATCCGGCAATGCGCGCGCAAACTGATGGCGAAATTGACGGTCAGAGGGGCTTCGTGGAACAGATACAAGGGCCAGATATCGAGCGTTCCGCCGGCCAAATCCACACGGCAAGGCGCGCTAGCAACGATCTGCACTTCCAGCTCTCCTTCCTGCTTAAAATTAAGATGCCAGCCGCACGAATAACACCGCCGTCGGCGCGGCCTCGTGCTATTCTAGATGGACACAAACCCCACCGAGGTTTTGGATGCGGCAATCCAGGTATTCTACCGCGAGCGGCTTGCGGGTGATCCGCACCGTCTCCCGCCTCCCTTATCGAAAAGGCTTGCAGCACCTTCTCCGGGAACTGGACTCCTACCGGGGAATCTATCTCTCTTCCGGCTATGAGTATCCGGGCCGGTACTCGCGCTGGGACATCGCTTCGGTCCGACCGCCGCTGGAGATCGTGGCCGGGGACCGCTGGGTGGAGTTCCGCCCGCTGAATCTGCGCGGCGAAATGCTGAACCAGATGCTGTGGCCGATCCTCGAATCGCACCCGCATTGGGAGAGCTTCGAGCCGCGGGCCGGGGCCTTGGTTGGGCGGTTGAAGCCGCTTCCGCCCTTGTTCCCAGAAGAGGAGCGGAGCAAGCAACCGTCCGCTTTCTCGATTCTGCGCGCGCTGATCCAGGAGTTCCGCCCCTTGCGCGATCCTCATCTGGCGCTGATCGGGGCCTTCGGCTACGACCTTCTGTTCCAGTTCGATCCGATTGAGCTGCGGCTGCCACGCCAAGGCCGCGAGCTGCTGCACTTGTATCTGTGCGACGACATCTGCTTCATGGACCGCAAGCGGGAGCGGATCGAGCGCTATCAATACGACTTCGAAAACGGAGAGGTCTCCACGCTCGCCTTGCCGCGGGACGGGCAGCCCGTGCCCCCTCATCCGGACCGCGGGCCGGGAGAGATCACCAGCGACCACACGCCGGAAGAGTACATGGCCATGGTGGAGGCCGTGCGCCGGGGCATGAAGCAGGGCGACTACTATGAGGTCGTGCTGCGGCAGACCTTCCGGGCGCCGTATGCGGGCAAGCCTTCTGAATTGTTCCAACGCTTTCAGCGGACCAGCCCCAGCCCTTACGAGTTTTTCCTGCAATTCGGCGAGGAGCAGCTCATCGGTTGCTCGCCGGAGATGTTCGTGCGTGTGGAGGGCAACCGGGTGGAGACTTCACCCATCTCGGGCACGGCGCGGCGCACGGGCGATCCGCTCAAAGACGCCGAGAACATCCGCGAGCTGCTGGATTCGCGCAAGGAAGAGTCCGAGCTGACCATGTGCACCGACGTGGACCGCAACGACAAGAGCCGGGTGTGCGTGCCGGGCAGCGTGCGGGTAGTCGGGCGACGGCTCATCGAGTCCTACGCCGGCGTCTTCCACACGGTGGACCACGTGGAGGGCATTCTGGCGCCGGGCTTCGACTCGCTGGATGCCTTCTTGACGCACATGTGGTCGGTGACCATGATCGGCGCGCCCAAGCGGGCCGCGGCCCAGGCGATCGAAAACCTCGAGAAGGACGCGCGGGGCTGGTACGCGGGGGCCATCGGCATGATCTCGCTCGACGGAGGGATCAATACCGGCATTCACATCCGGACGGTGCATCTCCGGGATGGAATCGCCAGCTACCCGGTCGGCGCAACCATTCTGTACGATTCGGTCCCCGAAAAGGAGGAGCAAGAGACCCGGATGAAAGCCACGGTGTTCTTCCGGACGATCCAAGGGGAACAGCCTGTGGAGAAGCCCAAGAACAAGGCTGTCCGCCGGGGGAAGCCTTACGGACGGATGCTGCTTGTCGACAACGACGACTGCTTCATTCACACCCTTTCCAACTACGCACGGCAGACCGGGGTCGAGGTGGTGACATACCGGGCCGGCTTTCCCCTGGAGATCCTCGAGGAGGTGAAGCCGGACGTGCTGCTGATCTCGCCGGGGCCCGGCCGTCCGGAGGACTTTGGCGTTCCGAGACTGGTTCGGCAGGCGGCGGAACGGAGGCTGCCAGTTTTCGGCGTGTGCCTCGGCTTGCAAGGGGTGGTGGAGGCCTTCGGCGGGACGCTGGGCGTGCTGGACTACCCCATGCACGGAAAGCCTTCGGTGATCACCCACAAGAATGTCGGGGTTTTCCAGGGACTACCGGAGAAGTTCACCGTCGGGCGTTATCATTCGCTGTTCGCCCGCCGGGAGACGTTTCCGGGGTGCCTGGAGGTGACCGCCGAGAGCGAGGACGGCGTCATCATGGGCGTGCGCCACCGGGAGCTTCCAATCGAAGCGGTGCAGTTCCATCCCGAGTCGATTTTGACGATGCAGGGAGACTGCGGGCTCAAGCTGATGGAGAACGTGGTGCGGCTGTACGTCCGGGGGAAGCGCTGAGCCGGCGGACCGGCTCGCGGCGTTGCGGCGATGGCTCACGTATTGATTGCCGGAGGCGGACTGGCGGGCATGGCCGGCGCGCAGTCGCTGGCGGAGGCGGGCTTCCGGGTGACGCTGTTCGAGTCGCGGCCGTTTTTGGGCGGGCGGGCGTCTTCCTATCCCCTCCGCGAGGGCGAGGAGGGCGCAGAGGTCATCGACAACTGCCAGCACATCCTGCTGCGCTGTTGCACTAACCTTCTGGACTTCTATCGCAAAGTGCGCGTTGAGGACAAGATCCGCTTCTACCGGGAGTTCTTCTTTCTGGAACCGGGCGGGCGTCAGAGCGTGCTCAGCCGGGGCATGCTGCCGCGGCCCTTTCACCTTCTGGGATCGTTTTGCAAGCTGCCTTTCTTGCCGCCAGAGGCTAAGGTGAAGATTGCCGTAGCGCTGGCCGGGATCTGGCAGGAGTGGGGACGCCGTAAGGACTTGGACCGCCTGACGATGCTCGAGTGGCTGCGAGAGAACCAGCAGCCGGAGGAAGCGGTGCGGCGGTTCTGGGGACCGGTCCTGGTGAGCGCCATCAATGAGGACCTTGAGGATGCCGCCGCCATCTACGGGCTTCAGGTCTTCCGGCTGGCCTTCTTGGGAAGGGCCTCGGCCTACGAGATGGGAGTGCCGTCTGTGCCGCTTGGGGAGTTGTACGATCCGGTGGCGCTGTCCGGCGGCGGCGCGGTCGAGGTCCGGCTGCGCTCGCCGGTGGAGCGGTTCGCGATCGCGGACGGAAGGGTTCAATGGGCTGAGTCTCGGGGCGAGAGGTGGGAGGCGGATTACTACGTGAGCGCTCTGCCCGTGGAGCGGATGGAGCAGGTCCTGCCGGAGCTTGGGGTGAGAACTCTGGATTGGGACTTTTCGCCGATCACCGGCATCCATCTTTGGTTTGACCGCAAGGTGACCGATTTGCCGCACGCCGCGCTGCTGGACCGGACCATCCAGTGGTTCTTCAACAAAGGAGACGGGCGGTACCTGATGCTGGTGGTCAGCGCGTCACGCGGGATGGTGGAGCTGGGGCGCGAGGAGATCGTCGAGCTGGCGCGGCGGGAGCTGGCGGAGTTCTTGCCGGAGAGCGGCCGTGCGGAACTGGTGAAGGCCCACGTGGTGAAGGAAGTTCGCGCCACGTTTTCGCCCGCGCCTGGGGTTGAGGCGCGGCGGCCGGCGGCGCGGACAGAGATTGGGAATCTGTTTCTGGCGGGGGACTGGACCCGCTCGGGCTGGCCCGCCACCATGGAAGGCGCGGTCCGCAGCGGGCGGCTGGCGGCGGAAGCGGTGTGCGAGGCGGCGGGCGTTCCGAGGCGGTTCCTGATCCCGGATGCGTTTTGAGGACCCCATTCCTGCCGAGTTCGGTTTTGCCATAATCGGAGCATGAGAGGGATTCTGGCTCTGGCTATGGCGCTGGCGCTCATGGCGCCGCCCGCGCTGGCGGACTCCGACGAGGCCATCGTGTATGTCGGGGTAGCGACGCTGCGGGGCAAGCCGATCGAGCGCGCGAGCGTGATTCTGCGGTTCGTGGAAGGGCGGTCCATCGCCAAGTTCGGCAAGAAGATCCGGACTCAATGGCAAACCCGGACCAACCAGGAGGGAGTGGCGAGGTTCCCTTCCATCCCCAAGGGCAAGGTCTTGATCCAGGTCATCGCGCAAGGCTACCAGACCTTCGGCAAGGAGTTCGAGATCACCGAGGACAAGCAGAACATCGAAATCACGCTGAATCCGCCTCAGCCGCCGTACTCCGTGCACGAGTAGTCGCGCTGGGCGTCAATCCAGCACGGCGATGGCGTCGATCTCGACCAGCGTGTCGAGCGGCAGCCGGGCGGCCTCAATCGTGGCCCGAGCCGGCGGATTCTGCGGGAAGAAGCGCGCGTAGACTTCGTTCATCTTCCGGAAATCGTTGAGGTCTTTTAGGTAGACCGTAGTTTTGACCACGCGCGAGAGGCTTGAGCCGGCCGCCTCGAGCACCGCTTCCAGGTTCTTGAGCACTCTCTCGGTCTGCGCGGCAATATCCGCGCCCGTCACCTGCCCAGTGGCCGGATCGACGGGACCCTGGCCGCAGCAGAACACGAAGCCTCCGGCTACGACGGCCTGGCTATAAGGTCCGATGGCTTTGGGTGCGCCTGTGGTGTGAATGATCTGCATCGGTTAAGTCTCCCTTGCGGCGCCGCTTTGGCTTCATAATGAAACCATGCAACCGCACGGCGTCGCGAAGACTCATTTTGGCACGCGGCTGGCGAGGACTGCCATCACGCTGGGCGTGTTGGCTGTGGCGGGATTCGCCCAGCCCTCGCAGGCGCCCCAAGGCAAGGAACCGCCTGCGGATCAGCCGCCGGTGGGGGAGTGGCGGCGGCTGTTCGACGGGCAGTCGCTCAAGGGATGGAAGGAGACGCCTTTCACGGCTCGTGGCAAGGTGCGGGTGGAGAATGGAGCCCTAATCCTGGGCGCCGGCTACATGACCGGAGTGTCCTGGACGGAGTGGTTCCCCAAGTCGAATTACGAGGTGCGGCTGGAAGCGGCGCGCCTGGAAGGGAGCGATTTCTTCGCCGGCATCACCTTCCCCGTGAAGGATTCCTACTGCACTTGGATCAACGGCGGATGGGGCGGGGGAGTGGTGGGACTGTCGAGCATTGACGGCCAGGATGCGTCGGAAAACGAGACCAGCAGCTTCCGCCAGTTTGAGCGAGGGCGATGGTATGCGCTGCGCCTCCGGGTGACGGACGACGAAATCGTGGCCTGGATCGACGGCGAAGAGGCGATCTACGTGGCGCTGGAGGGGCGCACCATCGGGCTGCGATTTGGCGAGATTGAGCTCTCCGTGCCGTTCGGCATCGCAACCTACTCGACGACAGGCGCCATTCGCAACCTGGAGTACCGCTTGCTCCCGCCGCCCGTCCAGCCGGCGGCGGATCCTTAGCCCGGGACCGGCGGACCCTGCTTCAGGGGAGCGTTTTGTGGGTCCCGTCGCAGAAGGGCTGCCGGGCGGTGTGCTTGCACTGGCAAAGCGATACCGCTCTATTGGCCTCCAACGTGAACTCGAGCGGCTCGATTCCGGTGCCCTCATGCGAACCGTCGCAAAACGGCTGAGTCTTCGACCGCCCGCAGCGGCACCAATAGTAGGTCCCGGCTTCCAGCTCCAGGCGCGCGGGAAAACGTGCGGCAATGCAAACTTCACTCATCAGCAACTCTCCTTCGCATCAGTAACGGACTCGCAGCATGTGTCCTTATTGTGCCTGATGATCTCGGTCCCCGCTGGGTTGCGCACAGTCTGTCTGCCCGCCCGGCCGCCAAAGCGCAGGGGCGAGCGCCTGCCCTGAGGCCGCAGAACACCCGGGCGGCCCAGGCCGCCGTTCAGACTCACCTGCAAACCGTTTGCTGTTAGAAGTTGACAATCACACCGCTGGATCTTATTATGGGGCTTGCGGGACTAAAGGGGTGGCCCGACTCCCAGTTGCAAATGACTTGCAACTAGAATTTGGTCATTACTTGCGATTCCGTCGCAAATTGTTATGCCAGACACGGCTCTCCTTTCCAAACTGCCTCTCACCGAAGAGCTCGCCCGCCGCGGCGTGCGGATCACCGCCCAGCGCCGCGCCGTACTGGAGACGATGGAGCAGGCCGGCGGTCACCTGGATGCGGCCGAACTGCTCGAGCGGGCCAGTAAACGGGCTGCGGGGCTGGACCGCGCTACGGTATACCGGACGATTGATTTACTGAAGCGGCTGGGACTCGTCGATGAGCTGGATCTGATGCATGTGGAGGGCGAAAAGCACTACTACGAAATCCGCCCGGACAAGGAGCACGCTCATGCGACCTGCGTCCAGTGTGGCCGGGTGGAAGAGTTCGTCAGCCCGCTGCTGGAGCAAATCCGAAGGGAAGTTTCCCGGGAGTTGGGGTTCGAGGTGGAAGTCGCCCGGCTCGAGATCGGCGGGCGCTGCGCTCGGTGCCGGGCCAGCGCAAAAGAGGGGGCGAGCAAACCAGTCGAGAACCCACGCCCCCGCTGAGTTCAGATAAACAAGTCCCTGCGGCTGACTCTTGGCCGAGCTCCGCAGGGACCTGAGAATCGTCAACCCGGAAGGCTGGCGACCACTCTCATTGTAGGTTTGTCAGCCAGGGCTTTCAAGCAAGGAGGATGAAGATGGCTGACAGCCGTATCAGAAAGACAGTGTGGTTCGCGGTGGCCGTGTGGCTGGCCGCCTCGTGGGTGGGGGCAGAGCCGGTTGCTGCGGAAGGGAGCGGCGGGATACGCGGCGTCGTGGTGGATCCAACAGGAGCCCCGGTTCAAGGGGCCAAGGTTCGCAGGTTGGGGCCCTCAGGAGAGCTTGAAGTGGTGACTGGCCTTCGTGGGGAGTTCTCTTTCGGGCCCGAGCCAGGCGAATACCGGCTCGTGATCCAGGCAGCGGGTTTCCGCGAGGAGAGCGTCACGGCTCGGGCGCCGCAGGACGGCCAGGAGGCACTGAGAATCGTACTGCATCTGGCCGGCCGATATGAGATGGTCACGGTGGTGGAGAAGGCCGGATACCGTGTGCCGGAGGTTGAGAGCGGACTGAAGACGCCGGCGCCGCTTTTGGATGTGCCGCAATCGGTGACGGTCATTAGCCGGGATCTCATTCAAGATCAGATGATGGCCAGCATCGCCGATGCGGTGCGCTACATTCCGGGCGTCACCGCGCAGCAGGGGGAGAATAACCGGGACCAGCTCACCATCCGCGGAAACACCACCACGGCCGATTTCTTTGTGAACGGCGTGCGGGACGACGCTCAATATTTCCGGGATGTGTACAACCTGGAGCGGATCGAAGCGCTGAAGGGGCCGAACGCCATGATCTTCGGCCGCGGCGGCGGGGGCGGCGTGATCAACCGGGTGACCAAGTTCCCCGAACTCTCCCCGATCGGCGAGATCACCCTGCTTGGCGGCTCTTTCAACAACAAACGCACCACGCTCGACCTGAATCGTCCCCTGGCGGACCGGGCCGCGCTGCGCTTGAACGGAATGTTCGAGGACTCAGGCGGCTTCCGCGACTACGTCACTCTGAGGCGGTACGGGATCAACCCTGCGCTGGCGCTCAAGCCGTTTGGCGGGGCGCGCCTGACGCTGAGCTATGAGAGGCTGCGGGACGACCGGGTGGCCGACCGCGGAGTTCCTTCTTACCAGGGGCGTCCTGCCGAAGTTCCCATCTCAACGTTCTACGGCAACCCGGCGGACAGCCACGCGGGCGCCCGGGTTCATCTCGGGACGGCTTTGCTCGAGTGGCAGTTGGGCGGGCTGCTCGTGCGAAACCGGACACTGACCGGCGACTATGACCGCGGCTATCAAAACTTCGTCCCGGGAGCGGTGACGGCGGACCGGTCGTTCGTCTCGATTTCCGCTTACAACAGCTCCACCCACCGGAGGAACTTCTTCAACCAGACCGACTTGGTGACGTCCATCGAGACCGGCGGCGTGCGGCATTCGCTGCTAGCCGGTTTTGAGGCCGGCCGGCAGCGAACTTTCAACCTGCGCAACACGGGCTATTTCAACGGCGCCTCGGCCACGGTGCTGGTCCCGTATTCGCAGCCGCTGGTCAAAGATCCGGTTGTGTACCGGCAAAGCCCCACGGACGCGAACAATCACGTGTCCAACCGCGTGGCCTCGGTTTACGTACAGGATCAAGTGGAGCTGACGCGCCGGCTGCGCGCGGTGCTGGGCCTCCGGCTGGAGAGCTTCGATTTGCGCCATCACAATCACCGCAATGGAGAGGCGCTGAGCCGGACCGACCGCCTGGTTTCTCCCCGCGCAGGGCTGGTGTGGAAACCTTGGATGCCGGTTTCCGTATATGGCAGCTTCAGCGTCTCTTATTTGCCCAGCTCCGGCGACCAGTTTGCGGCGTTGACCTCGGTGACGCAGCAGATGAAGCCGGAGAAGTTCACCAACTACGAGGTGGGCCTGAAGTGGGACCTGGCGCGCGGGTTGACCCTGACCGGCGCCCTATACCGGCTGGACCGCACCAATACGCGGGCCGTGGATCCGAACGATCCAGGCCGGATCCTGCAAACCGGCAGCCAGCGCAGCAACGGCTTCGAGTTGGGCTGGAACGGCGTAATCGGCCGCGGATGGAGCATCGCTGGCGGCTACGGGTGGCAGGACGTCTACATCCGCACCGATACGGCCGCCGCCCGATCTGGTCTCAAGGCGGCGCAAGCGCCCCGGCACACGTTTTCGCTGTGGAACCACTATCAGCTTCACCCGCGGCTGGGACTGGCGATAGGCGTGGTGAGCCGCTCGGCCATGTTCGCGGCGGTGGATAACGCGGTCACGCTGCCCGGCTACGCCACGGCGGATGCTGCTGCCTTCTACTCGCTCAGCGAGGCGCTGAGACTTCAGGTCAACGTCGACAACGTCACGGGCCGCACTTATTACCTCAACGCCCATAACAACACCAATATCTCCCCCGGACGCCCCCGCTCGGCTCGCGTCGGCCTGACGGCGCGCTTCTGAGCCGGGTGACCGCCTGCCCGGCTTCAGGGCGGACGGAAGGCTATCCCGCGCCCGGCAGGCGGCCGCGATAGATTAGGAAGGAGGGGTGCAAACAGAGCTTCATGAACGACGATCGGGTTGAGACCGTGATCTCTGCGGCCGAGTTGCCGGCCATGCCGTTGACATTGGAAGGTTCGGCGGTGCTGCATCAGATGTTCCACCTCCGCCGCGCCTGCTGGCGCCAGGCGCAGGAAGAATCGCGCAGGCAGGCGGTGGAAGAGGCGGCGGCGGTGTTGGAAGAAATGGAGCGGCAGGGGGAGAACGGGAGCGCTCTTTATTCCTTATATGGGCATAAGGGCGACCTGATGCTGCTCCATTTCCGGAAGGACTTCGCGGCCCTGAAGCAGGCCGAATTGCAAGTGGCGCAGCTCAGGCTCGCGGATTACCTAGAGCCCTCCGCTTCATACTTGTCCGTTGTGGAACTGGGGCTGTACGATTCCAGCGTACGGTTGTTTTCCAGCCTGCGGGCTCGGGGCGTGGCGCCTGGCAGCGAAGAGTGGGAGAAGCAGATCGCCGAAACGCTCGCTCATCAGCGCAAAGCCATGGCGCCGCGGTTGTATCCGCCAATTCCGCCCGGCCGCTATATTTGCTTTTATCCGATGAACCGCAAACGGGAGGACTCCGCCAACTGGTACCGGCTGCCCATGGCGGAGCGCCGAAGGATGATGCGGGATCACGGGGAGATCGGCCGCAAATACGCCGGGCAAGTCAAGCAAATCGTCACCGGGTCCATTGGCCTGGACGACTGGGAATGGGGGGTAGACCTCTTTTCGGACGACCCCGTGGCCTTCAAGAGCCTCATCTACGAGATGCGCTTCGATGAAGCCAGCGCGCTGTACGCGGAGTTTGGCCCCTTCTACGTCGGCGTGCGCACGCCAGCGGCCCGGATCGGCGAGCTGCTGGACGGCAGTCTCCAGCTAGAAGGGGAAGTCCTTGGCCGTTGAGCGGGCGATCACCGAGCGCGCCAGGAACTTGTAAGGGTTGACCGGGCTGCCGCCCAGGCGAACCTCATAGTGCAGATGGGGCGCGGTGGTGCGGCCAGACGAACCCAGCCCACCTATGATTTCACCCCGGCGGATCTCCTGTCCCGCGATCACGTCGATCCGGGACAGGTGCGCGTAGTAAGTCTGAACGCCGCGGCCATGGTCGATGACCACCAGCCTGCCGTAGCCGCCGCTCCAGGCGGCGTGCACGACAATGCCATCCGCCGTGGCGCGCACGGGGGTGCCGACCGGCGCCGAGATATCGACTCCTGCGTGGAACGCCTGCTCGCCCGAGAACGGGTCGCTGCGGCGGCCAAAGGATCCCATCAAGCGCCCGTCCACCGGCCAGAGATCCGGCACGACGTTCATTTGCCAGGTGCGCGGGTAGACCCGGTTGAACTTCGAGATGTTCGCCGTCTTTAGGAAGTTGTACTCTTCCAGGCTCTCCTGGAAGGTGGGCACCAGGCTGCCTTCACCGGCGATATCCGGAGGCCCTTCGATCTTGCGCTTGATGCCGTAAGCGTTGGAAACCTCGGTGGCGAAAAGCTGGAGCGCCGCCAACTGCTGGGTGGTTTGCTTAAATTCCTTCTGAAGATTGCTGTAACGCTGGCGCGCCAGTTCGGCCTCGCGCCGGACCTCATTGTAGTTGGCGACCTTCCAAACCATGCGGGCGTAGCTGGTGACGACCCCCACCAGAGTGAAAGCGCCCAGAACCGCCAACAGGAGGACCCCGTAGAGCACCTGCTGTGGAATTTGAATGCGGCGAATCCGCCCGTGGATTGAGTGCGCCAGGACGACGACGAAGTAAGGTTCCTTCATGGCTCCATCCTTGCTGGCGCCAGCCTGCCTGACCGCGCGCTGACGGCGCGGCCTCCTCCCTCCAGGCAAAGGCAGTGCGGACGCGGGTATTCCGCTAACGAAATTGAAACTTTACCAGCCTGCCGCCGCGGCTGTCAACCCCCGCCGGGCGGCTGTGTCAAACCTCTTTAGAAATGTCCCCTTGGGGGTTGGTGGTATCCTCTCCCGGCAGACACTACGGCCCCCTTGACAGAAAAAGGGCCGGGCACCCGGGGGGATTGATCGATCCCCCATCGCCCGGCCCGCGCAAGGTCCTGCCGGATGTGGTTAGAAGTTGATCCGGAGCGCCAACTGCATGCGCCGCGGATCATTCGCCTGGCTGCGCACTTGGCCGAAGGCGGCCGAGGTGACGGTAGAATCGGGACCGCCCCAGCGGACGCGGTTCAGCAGATTGAATGCTTCGGCGCGGAACATCACGCCGATGCGCTCCGTGAAGTCGAACTTCTTCGCGAGGGACACATTCTCGTACATATTCCACGGAGCCCGCTCCTTGGGGTTATTCCGGCTGGCGTTGCCGAACCCGGCATACAGCAGCTCCGTATTGGTCATTTGCCGGCCCGTGGCATCCACTCCGAAGGCCGCCTTGTTCCACCAGACGTCCACGAAGGGATCGAACTTCTCCCCCTTGACCGGCGCGCGCCAGTTCGTGTAGGAGTTGATGAACACCCGGTTGCCTGCGCCGCCGGGAACGGAGGTGAGCCCTGGGCTGACGCTCCTGGGCCCACCCGAGCCGTACTCCAGCATCCCGGAGAGCCCCCAGCCGCCGAGGGCATAATCCAGCGGGCCGCCAAAGCTCCAATGACGGCCTTTGCCGAACGGGAGCTCGTAGCTAAAGGCGAAGCGGGTGGAGTGAGTCTGATCGCTCCAGCTCAGGGCCTTCTCCAACCGCCGGTTGTAGTGGTCCATGGCGCGCTGGCTGACGCCGATGTAGGCCGCGTCCGCGTCGGAGAACATCTTGGAAAGCACGTAACTGGCCAGCACGGTCAGGCCCGAGGAGTAGCGCTTGTCGAGCTTGAGCACCATGGCGTGGTAAGTCGAGTTGCCTGCGCGTTCGCCGATGGAAGACGGCTGGCCGCCGCTGGTCTGAACGTCGCTCCACTGCGGGTAGGGTTTCAGCGCCTGCGCCACCGTCCCGGTGAAGCCGGAATACGGAACGGGAATCCCCGCCGCAACCGCCGCGGGGGAAGTGATGCTGGCGTTCAGCAAATCGCGTCCATACTGCTTGAAATACTTGGGATCCATCTGATTGATGTTGAGAATCGCCGAGGACAGATGGACTCCGCGCGTGCCGCTGTAGCTGGCGGACGCGACCATGTTGCCCGGAAGCTGCTTCTGGATGTCGAAGTTCCAGCTATAGTACTGAGGCGGACGGCCGGCATCCTGCTCCTGCCAGTAGTAGGTGACTCCGCCGCGATCGGTGATCGGACTGCGGAACGGCGGCGGGGTCCACGGCGGCAATCCGTCGTCGATGTTGAAGTAGGTGTAAGCCGGCAGCGAGGAGTTGTCGTAGGTAGCGTTCAGGATCAGGCCCTGGAAGTGGGTGCTTCCACCGGTGGTCTTGATCGCCCCGTACATGACTCCTCCGTACGCCCGAAGGACTAGGCCGTTTCGTATCTGATAGGCCAACCCCACTCGGGGCGCGATGGCGTCCTTGTAGGTCTTGAAGAGGTAGTCGGAACCCGTGCACCAGTCGTCGCACTTTCCCGTGTAAATAATTGTGCCCGGGCGTCCTCCCAGCATTGGGTTAGGCATTGTCGGGTGGAAGTTCATGAACCCGGCCGGATTGCCATAGCTGCTGAAGTCAGTCCAGTCCTTAATGCCCAACACCGCCCCGCCTTTCAGCGGCGAGGTGTACTCCCAACGGACTCCGAGGTTCATGGTGAGCTTCGGCGTCAACCGCCAGTCATCCTGCAAATAGCCGCCGTAGTAGTGGTAGGTCTGAATGACGGCGCGGGGTGTCTCCAAGCCCCACTGATAGGCTTTGCCCAGGAGGAAGGAAGCAAATCCGCTGCCCGTGTTTCCGGATCCATCTCCTGGAAAGGCAGTCGGGGCGATGTTGAAGTTGAAGCTGCCGTTGGGCCGGTGCTGACCTCCACCCCACCATTCGTCTTTGTTCCAGAAAAACCCGGTCTTCAAGGAGTGCTGGCCGGTGACGATGATCACGTCGTTGGTAATGATGCGGTTCTTGCCGCGATCATAACCCCACGCGTTGCCGCCCCAACCGGTGATGCCTGCAATCCCGTAACCAGGCAAGCAACGGTCCGGTCCCGGAGTGTTCTTCAGCCCCAGTTTCTCCCCCCATTTCGCATTCGGATCCAGGCAAGTCAGCGCGGTTACGTCGCCGGCTTCGCGCATAATCGCAACCCGGAAGCTGTTGAACACGCGGGGGCTGATGGTGTAGTCCCAGGAAAAGCGTCCGGAGCGGTTCTTGCGGACCCACGTATTGGTGCCATTGAAGGGCTTCGGCAACCCGGGCGCTCCTTCCTCACCGAACGTCTCCTCCATCTTGCCATCCATCCAGAGGAAGCTGAACCGGTTGCCGACGTTGGGCTGGTGATCCATCCGCACGCTGTACTTGTCCCACGGGGTGAGCCGCATCCCGCGGTCGCGGAAGTAGTTGTTGGTGATTCCTGCGCCTGCGACGTTGGGGACCATCTCCTTGGGGCGCAAGGCGATATAGTTGCTCGCCACCTTGCTAAAGCGGCTCTTGGGAATCTGATTTCCACTGAAGGGTGTCCGCGAATAGGTTTTTCCATCCGGCAGCAGGACGGTGCTGTCCGGGTCATAGAGTTGCATCATCCCCACGCCGGCCTTTGTGTAGTTTCTGAAGTCCCCGTCGTACATCTCTACCAGCGGCACCGTTCCGTACCACGGAGAGCTGCCGGCGCGGTTGCGGAAACCCTCATAGCTGGCGAAGAAGAAGGTCTTGTTCTTCCCGTCGTACAGCTTCGGGAGAACCACAGGTCCGCCAAGGGTCGCGCCGAAGTCGTTTTGCTTCAGCACAGGGGCGCTCTGGGCGAAGAACCCGCGCGCGTCGAAGGCGTTGTTGCGCAGGAAATCGAACACGTTGCCGTGCAACTCGTTGGTGCCGCTGCGCGTCGCGAAGGAAATGACCCCCATCGAGCGGCCAAACTCCGCTTTCATCCCGCTGGTCTCGACGGTGAATTCGGCAATGGCATCCACCGGCACGGTGCTGAGCGGCGTTCGTTCGGTCTGATATTGTACCGACGCGCTCGTCGTCGAGGTGCCGTCCATGGCCATTTCCCAAGCGGAGCCCTGGCCGCCACCCAGCCGGTAGTTGTAGTCCGTCTTCACTTCCGGCGCCACCAGCGCCAGGTTGAATACGCTGCGAATCTGCCCGGCCACGACCAGCGGCAGGTCTTCCACCAGCTTCGTCGTGATGTTGGTGGATACGCGTGTGGAGTCGGTCTGAATCGCAGCCGCCTGCGCGCTCACCTCGACAGTCTCGGTCACAGCCCCAAGTTGCAGACCGGCGTCCAGCCGCACGGTGGCGCCCGCGTTGATCTCAATGTTCTCAAAGGCAGCCCGCTTGAAACCCCTCGCTTCCACGGCAACCCGGTACCGCCCCAGCTCCAATCCGGGCAGGGTGTAGTTGCCCGTCATGCTGGTCTCGGTCTCGAAAGTCATGTTGGTCAGTTGATGCACGGCCTGCACCTTGGCCCCGACCACCGCCGCGCCGGTCGGGTCGGTGACGACTCCGGTCAGGGTGCCGCGGTCCAGTTGTGCCGCGCAGGGAAGTACGCTCACCGCCACGAGCGCGGCGAGAAATGCGACGGATAGCAGTCTCCTCGATGGAGACCTGTCTCTGGTCTGATTCATTGTGGATCTCTCCTGTGTTTGGGAGTGGACTGTCGGCGGCCTGACTGCCAGGCCGCGAGCCATATAAGGCCGGACATGTATGCTCGCAAATAATCCGCAACACCCGGGCCGGCCCCGCAAGGGGCACTCGAAGTCCTGTTCTTGCAAGGAATTAGCGGGGGCCAGCCTTGAAGTTGTTGTCGAGGTAAGGCCGACGGCCGCCCTAGTGGGAGCAGAGCCGAGGCTGTCGGGAGACGGCAAACGCGGTCCCCCACCCAGCGGCTGATTCCCGAGCGCCACCACATTGGCGTCCGTCCTCATTTTCGTTGCCGAAGAAACCCCTTTAACGATTTAGATAATATGACTTCAAAACAAATCTGTCAAGAGTTTTTTGCGAATCCCGCCTGAGGTGCGCTTGGCCCGGCTACGGCTGAACCCCGAAATCAGCATGGTTTTCCAAAGGGTTCGGTGGTCTGGAGGCGCTAACCTCCGCGCTCAGTCCGTTTTCGGGCGCACGCATTTAGGATTCAGGCGCACAGCTCCGCAACCCCGTTCGCTGCGCCTGGGGCGCCGACCAAGCCGGCACGAGGTTGTGTCGGGCTTGTCGAGGCGAAGGGCCGGAGGGATTGCGGGGGCGAGGCGCTGGCGGGCGGCGCCGTCATGTCCCCGCTACCAGGTCAAGCGCAGCAGTGAGATGCCGTGGCGAGGCAAGCTGAACTCCAGCCGCACGGTCCCCTTCGCCACAGAGACCCAGCGGGGGGATTCAAGCAGCTCCAGGCGGCCGGCGGCTTCCAGGCGGGCGTATTGCTCCGGCGAGGGATCTTGCGGGGAGCCCATTTCTTTCCAAACCGTAAAGGCATTGCTGTGGCGTTCGTCGATGCGGAAGTGCTCAATAAGGACTCTGGTCAACCCTGCGGGGATCCCCGAGATCTCGGTTTGCACTGGGACCGGAGGCGCTGGACTGGCGTCATCATGGTAGTTCCAAACCATTACCGCTACCTGACGGTCCGAAGCCGTGGCCATGCCGTCAATGTCCGCCTGGCGCCGGACTCCGTTGCCCAGGATCTCTTCCAACCCCAGAGCTCCGTCGCTGGCGAGGCGAACCCGGTTGCCCTGCATCAGGCCGGCCATCCGGAAAATGTTCAGGACAGGCTTGTCGATGCCGTTGGTGGCCAGCGTCCGGAATCCGTCGAAATAGGGCTGCCCCTCGAATTCAAAGGCCCAAGTTAGCAGACCTTCCAGGTTGACGCCCCGCCGCTCCGCCAGATCGATGCTGTGCTTCAGTAGGACCGCCGTGTTGCTCGGATAGAGCGTGGTGTTGCGGTAGGCGTTCTGGGGGTAGATGCGGGCCGAGCACGCCGCGCAACCCTCCGGGTCCCACTCGCTCACGATGATGGGTAGGTTCTTGAGCGAGGGGTAGGACGCAACGATCTGATATCCGGCGTCGACATGGCGCAGTTCGACCGCCGTGCCCATCTGGATACGGCCAGAGACGACCTGCGGCGAGCCCTTCGCGTGGAAGCTAATAAAATCCAGCGGGGCGCCGATCTTTCCCGTCACAGCGTTCCTGCCATTCAAGCAGTGTTCGAGGAACTGGCGCAGGAACGCCGCAGCCTTAGGAGAGCCGGGATTCGTCGTGGAAGGTCCACCCACTCGGGCCGACGGGAGCGCCCGCTTCACAGCATCCGCAGTGTAGTCGTAAAGCTTGTTGTACTCCTCCGGCAGGCCCTGCCAGTAGCCGATGTCCGGTTCATTCCAGAGCTCCCACCACCAGCTCTCCACTTCCTGGCGGCCATAGCGCTCCACCGAGTGCCGCACCCACTGGTAAACGAGTTCGCCCCATTTGGCGTAGTCCTTGGGAGGGTAGGCCCATCCGGTAAAGATCTGGTTGTACTGCTTGTCCGGGGCCCAACTGTGCTGGTAGGGTTCGGGCTTCACCGAAAGGGCCTTGGGCATAAAACCAATCTCGACCAGGGGCTTGGCGCCCGCCTGAAGGTAGGTGTCGAAGATCTTGTCGACGATCGACCAGTCGTAGACCGGGTTTCCGGAGGCGTCCTCGGTGTAGGCGTTGGTGGAGCCCCATTTCAGGGCGGGTGTGCCGTCGCCGGTCACCAGCAGGTTGTGCGTGCGGAAATACACCGGCGCGAAGGAGATGGCGGCCAGCTCTCCGACCAGCTTCTTGCCGTATGGCATGTAGGTGTAGTTTGGCTCGTCGTAGCCGAAATAGCGGAAGACCGGGGCCCACGGCCCGGTGCGCGCACTTGCATCGACGCGGACGGTGACTTTCTGCGGCATCTGCGCCGCCGCCAGCAGCGGCAGAAATACAAGGCAGATCAGTTTCTTGTTGATCATGGCCACTTTCATCCCCCAGAGGCGCCATGATCCGCCCGAGCATCCTGCCAATTCATGACACGGGCCGTCTGGAACTGCTTTCAATGCGACCGGTCGCTCAGGCTGTCATGCGCCGCCGGTGGCATTGATTGTATCGCCGCAGCAAACCCTTTGGCCATCGCCAGTGCTTTGGGCTTGTGGCGGGGGAGGCGGGCCTGTTCACCACGAGGGAGCGGAGAGGCGCTGCAACGCGTCACACGTCCAGGTTGCGGACGTCAAGGGCGTTCTCCTCGATGAACTTCCGGCGGGCCTCCACGTCTTCGCCCATCAGCGTCGAGAAGATCTCCTCGCACTCCACGGCGTCTTCCAGGCGAACCCGCAGCAGGGTACGGGTCTCGGCGTTCATGGTGGTCTCCCACAACTGGTCCGCGTTCATCTCGCCCAGCCCTTTGTAGCGCTGCACGGTCACGTCCCGGGTGCCTTCGCGCTTGACGTAGTCGAGCAGCTCGCTCCAGTTGGGCAGCACTTCGCGCCGCTCCTCCTTGACCACCGTGTAGGGCGGGTGATTGAAGCGCACCAACTGCCGGGCCAAGGCCCGCAGCTTGCGGTACTCGGGCTGGGAGAGCAATTCCAAGCTGATCGAGCGCGGGGCTTGCGTCGAGTCGTGGAAGACCACTTGCCAGGCCGAGTGTTCCTCGTCCTTCTCCAGCGCGGCATCGAGTCCCGCCGCACGCAGCCGGGCGCATAACTGCGCCAGATTGGCTTCCTCGGCGAAGTCGGCCTTGGTATCGAGCTTGACGCCGGCATCGGCCAGTGCGGCCACCGCCCGGGCGTCGCGCAGCCGCCGTTCCACCTTCTGGGACATCTGAAGGTACTCGTCCAGCGACATTAGAAAGCTGCGCAGCTCGGCGCCCTCGATGCGCAGAGGGGGTTCGCCTGAGCTCGCGCCGAATTCCACGGAGACATTCTCGGTGGCCCGGCGCAGAATCTCGCGCACGAACTCCTTCTCGTCCTTGATGTACCTCTCGCTCTTGCCTTTCTTGATGCGGTAAAGCGGCGGCTGGGCGACGAAGACATGCCCGCGGGTGATCAGCTCCTGCATGTGGCGGAAGAAGAACGTCAGCAGCAGGGTGCGGATGTGCGAGCCGTCCACGTCCGCATCGGTCATGATGATGATCTTTCCGTAGCGCAGCTTGGAAGGGTCGAAATCGCCGTCGCTTTTGCCAATGCCCGTGCCGATCGCCGTGATCATGGCCCGGATCTCTTCGTGGCTGAGCATCTTGTCGTAACGGGCCTTTTCGACGTTCAGGATCTTGCCTTTGAGCGGCAGGATCGCTTGATAGCGCCGATCGCGGCCGGCCTTGGCCGTTCCGCCGGCCGACTCGCCTTCGACCAGGAACAGCTCGCAGCGCTCGGGGTCGCGCTCCTGGCAATCGGCTAGTTTGCCCGGCAGCCCGCCCGAGTCCAGCGCGCCCTTGCGGCGGGTCAGATCGCGGGCCCGGCGCGCGGCCTCGCGCGCGCGGCTGGCGTCGATCGCCTTGGAGACGATCTTCCGCATCACCGAGGGGTTCTTGTCGAAGTACTCGCTCAGCTTCTCGTTGACGAACTGGACCACATAGCCCTGAATGTCGCTGTTGAGCTTTCCCTTAGTTTGACCTTCAAACTGCGGCTGCGGCAGCTTGACGCTGATCACTGCGGTGAGGCCTTCCCGCACGTCGTCGCCGGTGAGATTCTCCTTGACGTCCTTGAACAGGCCGGCTTGTTGTCCATAAAAATTGATCGTGCGCGTCAGCGCGCTGCGGAAGCCGCTCAAATGCGAGCCGCCATCCACAGTGTTGATGTTGTTGGCGAAGGAAAAGACATTCTCGGTATAGCCGTCGTTGTACTGGAGCGCGACCTCCATGGTGAGCGTGCCTCCGCCGGGAAGCTCGCGCTGGCCCTCGAAGTAGATGGGCCGCTCGTGTAGGACGGTCTTGCCGCGGTTCAGATGACGTATGAACTCGGCAATGCCGCCGCTGTAGTGGAACTCGTGGGTCCGGGGCGGATCCGTACGCTCGTCGGTTAGGGTGATCTTCAGGCCGCGATTCAGAAAGGCCAGCTCGCGGAGCCGCTGCGCCAGGGTGTCGTAGTTGAACTCCGTGGTGTCAAAAATAGTGGGGTCCGGCTTGAAGGTGACCTTGGTGCCCGTCTTTCTTCCTGCTCTGCCGGTCTTCTGCAACGGTGCGAGGGGAACTCCGCGCTCGTACTCCTGGGTCCAGGTGAAGCTCGGGCCGGTCGGATTGTCGGGATCCTGCCGCCAAATCTCCAACTGGAGGCTCTCCGAAAGCGCGTTGACCACACTCACGCCCACCCCGTGCAGGCCGCCGGAAACCTTGTAGGACTTGGAGTCGAACTTGCCCCCCGCGTGGAGTTTCGTCATCACCACTTCGGCCGCCGAGACCCCTTCTTCCGGCATAATGCCTACGGGGATTCCACGGCCGTTGTCGACCACGGTGATGGAGTTGTCGATGTGGATGGTGACGCTGATCTCGGTGCAGTAGCCCGCCAGAGCTTCGTCCACCGCGTTGTCGACCACCTCATAGACCAGGTGGTGCAAGCCGGCCTCCCCAGTAGAGCCGATGTACATCGCGGGGCGTTTGCGGACCGCCTCCAAACCCTCCAGCACCTTGATGCTGGAAGCGTCGTACACCTCAGCGCCGTTCAGTTGAACTTCCTTGCTTGCCATATTTCAGTAGGTCCCAAATCTCTTCCCGCCGAAAAACCTCCCGAAACTTTCGCTTCAAACGCGCATCGGCATCACAATGTAGCGGTAGAGAAAATCCGCAGGTTCCCCGCTCGGATTAAACTCGCCGGCCGCCTCGCGGTCGCGGAACTGAAAGGCCACTTTCTCATTGCTCACAGCCCGCAGGAAATCCGTGAGGTAATGCGCATTGAAGGTCACCTCGACCGTGGGCCCTTCATACTCCGCGGGGATGCTCTCTTCGCTTTCGCCCGCTTCTGAGAGGGAGGAGTGGATCTTGAGCTCGCCCGGTCCTACCTGCAAGCGGACCGCGCGCGAACGTTCGTCGGAGAAGACCTGCACGCGCTGCACGGCATTCCGGAAATCCTCCCGGGACAACGTCACTGAGTAGGGATGTTCCTTGGGAAGGACACGCTCGAAATCCGGAAAACTCCCAGAAAGCCTGCGGCTGACAAACAGCCGCCCGCCAGTCTGGAAAAAGAGATGATTCTCGTCCCCTGTAAAGCGGACCATAACCTCCGGATCCGCATCCTGCGCCAGCTTTCGAAGCTCGTCCATGGCCTTGCGCGGAACCAATGCTCGATACGCTCCCCGGAAGCCGGGCAGCTCCCCGGCCGACTCAGCGTAGGCCAAGCGATGCCCATCGGTGGAAACCATCGCCAGGCTCTGCTCCTTGACGATCAACAGCGCTCCCCCCAGACTGAACCGGGAATCCTCCAAGGAAATGGCGAAGCTCGTGCGGTTGATCAAGGCCGCAAGGGTCAACAGCGGAAATTCAGCCACGGGCTCCGGCATCGCCGGAAGTTCGGGATAGTTTTCGGCTGAGATGCCGGCGATGCGCGTGCGTGAGCGGCCGCAAACCAGGCTCGCCCACTGGTTCTCGAGGAACTTGACGTGGATCTCTGCCTCCGGCAACAGCGCGACGTATTCCAACAGCCGCTTGGCCGGGATGGTCCCCGAACCGGCTTTTTGTACACGTGCCGGGCAAGTGGACTGGAGGCCGAGCTCCAGGTCCGTCGCGGTGAGCACAACGTGATCCCCGTTTGCCTGAAACAGGATGTTCGAGAGGATGGGAATAGTAGTCTTCTTGTCTACGATAGCCTGCGAGAGGCTGAGTTCCCGCGCCAAGTCCGCTTTGCTTACGGTGAATTCCATCGCCAGGGTTCTCCCATTCTTGTGTCTTGAGGTAATTTATACAATCTGTTTTGGAGTCGTAGTCATAGGCGCTGTTGAAATGTTGAATTCCTTCTAAATTATACAAAATTCTAGCTCTTCCTGTCCCACAGCCGTGTGGGAACCGCAGAGGTCCGGCGGGCAAAACCATGGAGCCGGAGCGGCGTCCACAGCCTTCCTCGCAGCTTGCAAGCGGGGATTGTGGAAATCGGCATAAGATCAAGAGAATGAATCGATTAGCTTCTGGATAATCCTGTTGAATTCAGGGTCACGCTGGCGCCAAGCCTCGATTTTTTGGATGGAATGCAGAACCGTCGTATGGTGCTTGCCACCGAAGGCCCGGCCGATTTCCGGCAAGGAGGCGCCGGTGACCTCCTTAGCGATGTACATCGCCACTTGGCGGGGTTCTGTGATGCGCCTGCTGTTGCTTTTTTGTTTGAGCTGTGCGACCGGAATCCCGTAATGGTCGGCGACCAGTTTTTGGACGCTTTCGATGGTGATGCGCTTTTCGGTTGGGTAGAAGAGGTGACGGAGGCAATGCTTGGCAACGTCGAGGTTGATCGGCAGATTGTTCACGGAGGCATAGGCGATCACCTTGATTAGGGCGCCTTCCAGCTCGCGCACGCTGGACTTCGTTTTCGTAGCGATGAACACGCGCACGTCGTCGGGCAGCCGCACCCCTTCCGAGTCCGCCTTACGGTCCAGAATCGCCATTTTAGTCTCGAGATCAGGGGGTTGGAGATCGACCATTAGGCCCCACTCGAAGCGAGACCGCAGCCGTTCGACGAGGCCGGGGATGTCTTTGGGCGGGCTGTCGCTGCTGATGACGATCTGCTTCTGATGGTCGTAAAGTTCATTGAAGGTGTGGAAGAATTCCTCCTGAGTCCGTTCCTTGCCGGCGATGATGTGGATGTCGTCCACGAGCAGCACGTCCGCGCGGCGGTAGCGTTGGTGGAAGTAGGGCATGCGCTGCTGGCTGATGCATTGAATGAGCTCGTTCATGAAGCGCTCGCTAGAGGTGTAGACCACGCGAGTCCCGTTGGTTCTGGCCAGCAAGGCGTGCCCGATGGCGTGCATCAGGTGCGTCTTGCCGAGGCCTGCGCCCCCATAGATGAACAGCGGGTTGTAGCTGCGCGAGGTGTTGGTGGCGACGGCTTTGGCAGCGGCGTGGGCAAGCTGGTTGCATGGGCCGACGACAAAGTTATCGAAGGTGAACTTGGGATTCAAAGATGCTCCGGTAAGCCAAAGGTGCGAGTCCCCGTTGTCCGGCGCCTCCCTTGCTTGTGGAAGCGCGGCCGGTGGCAACTCATAGATGATCCTTTGAATGGGCAGGGAACGAGACTGGACCGCCTGGTGAATCAGCTCGGCGTACTCCTCCTGCATCCAGTCCCGCGTGGCCTGATTGGGCACAGCGACGAATAGGACGCCGTCTTCGAGACGCTGGAACGAAGTCTTGGCCAGCCAGTTTTGGTAGCTCTCCGGATTGAGACGAGTCTTGAGCTGGGACTTGATGTCCTCCCAAAGGTTCAAAGTATCGGTGGACACACTACACCCTTTCGTTTTCCACAGGCTTTCCACACCCTGAGGAAATCTTACATGGACCTCAGGTTTTCCGGGTTGGTCCGCTTGGTTAAAGCGCTCTGTCGACCGCACAGGATCGAACGGATCACAGTCTAGCACACAAAGAGCTCTGAAAGATCCCCTCCAGTGGATAAAAATTTCTCTTTTTTCTTCAATGAGATACATGCCATAAAAACATTGTGTGACAGTCCTGTGAAAAGGTGGTTAGCCCATGGAACAAAAGGCATCAGTTTTGTTGGCGCAACGCATTTGACAGGCGGCCGCGAATGGAGCGAGAATACGGGGTAGGCAGGGCGGGAGTAACTCAGCTGGTAGAGTGCAACCTTGCCAAGGTTGATGTCGCGGGTTCGAATCCCGTCTCCCGCTCCAAATCTTTCAATCATTTACGCGCATCCCTCCCCCCTTATCGGTTCCAGTGCGTGCCAAACTCCTACCTGGCGAGCGCGTCGATCCGCCCCACCCCAACCGATGGCTGCGAAAGCCAGCGTAAGCCGTGGGAGGGGCAACACCAACTGGGCGATCTTAGTGGTGCTTCCGAACACAGAGGCCAGGCTCCGTAGCGGAGTGAGTTGCGGCCGGGGCAGAGGTCACACCGCCACAAGCGTGCCGGACTCCATCGAGCCGTAGGCCGCGAACACGGCGCGCAGCGTGGCCAGGTGCTCCGCCGGCGTCTGCGTAATCGTACCCGCACCCGCCAGCGCCTCGATGAACTCCCGTTGGAGCAGGTAGAAGCTTTCGTTGTAATCGGCCATGGCGTCGCGCGTCTCGTCGAGCACGACGGTCTGCCGGTGAACCAGGCGGAGCCGGGTTGGGCCGCCCCGGGTCAGCGTCCCTTCAAACCAAGCCTCGCCCTCATCGCCGATCGCCAGCAAGCTGCCCTGCGTGAGCGCCGATTCCTTCCATCCCACTTCGATGCTCGCCGTCGCGCCGTCAAATTGGTACTGCGCGGCCACCAAACTCTCGCCCGCAACCGTATGGCTCACGCGATAGCCCTGCGCCAACACGCTGGCCGGCTCGCCCAGCAGCGCGCGCATCATGTCCACCAGATGACTGCCGTACTCGAGCCACACGCCCGTCGGGGCCGCCCGCTTGTACGCCTCAGCCGGCGAGGTGGCATTGAAATGCTCGATGCGCAGGAAACGCACCCGTCCCAACAGACCGCTGCGCCGGGCGTCCAGCACGCGTCGAAACCAGGGACGGTACCGGTGGTTCTCATGCACCGCGGCAACCACGCGCGGGGCCGACAGCACCTCAGCCGTTCGCAACGCCGCATCCCAATCATGCGCCAGCGGCTTCTGGCAGATCACCGCTGCGCCCGCTTCCACCGCCTGGCGGCAGTGCTCCTCATGCGCCTCAGGCGCCGAGAGAATATCGACGAAGTCCGGCCGCTCCCGCTCCAGCAGCTCGGTCAGGGATCCGTAAACCGCGGCCTCCGGACAAAACTCCCGGCGGCGCTGCTCCGCCTTCTCAATCGTCCGGTTGCCCAGCGCGACGATCTGCACTTCGGGGATGCGGGCCCAGGCGCGGAGATGGTACTCCGAGATCATCCCGCAGCCGAACAGTGCGCCGCGAAGAGGCCTGCCTTCGTATGGTCCTTGTGCGCTCATGTTGTGTCTCAGCTCATTGTGGCCCGATGACCGGCGGTTGCGCGCCGGGCGCCTGCCCTTCCCGCACCGCACCCTTGCTTATTGCCGCAAATGCGATCGGTTTGCGCCAGGCTCTCGTGCAGGATGCCAGACCACCCACTGGGCGGGCGGACCCGGGGCTGCGCCCCTGCCGGTTGGCAGGGCAGGCCACTAAGAGCTCCGGGGACAATGCGGATGGCCGGCCGAGAAGAGTTGACATGTTGCTGACATGTTACTATAATGTCATTGCTGCATCAACAACCGTACGCAAGGGGGTTCAACCATGCAAAGACTTTTGGGTTTAACACTCGCGCTGGCTCTGTCGCTCGGCGGCCTTTGGGCTCAAACGCCCACCGGCACGCTCCAGGGGACGATCAAAGACCCCACGGGGGCGGTGGTGCCAGACGCGAAAATCACGATCACAAATGTTGAAACGGGAGAGTCCCGCACGCTGAATACGGACGCGACGGGACGCTACCTACAGCCGTTTCTTTTGCCAGGGAATTACCGGATCACGGTCGAGAAAGCAGGCTTCCAGACTTTGCGCCAGGAGAACGTTCGTCTCGACGTGGCTCAAAACCGCACGGTGGATTTGACCTTGTCGGTGGGCGCGGTCACACAGGAGATCCGGGTGGAGGCGGCGCCGCCGGTGATGGACGTCAACACTTCCTCCATTGGACAGGTGGTGGATACCAAGCGGATTATGGATCTGCCGCTGCTCGGGCGGAACGTCATCGCGCTGGCCAACCTGACCCCGGGCGTCAATCCCACGGGCGGCGGGGCCACGCCGGGCATGGGCGGCGGCCGCAACGCCACCAGTGAGATTCAGATCGATGGCGCCACCAACATCGCCCCTGAGAACAACGTCGGAATCAACACGCGCGTCTACGACCCGCAGGTGGACGCCGTGCAGGAGTTCAGCGTCCAAGTCAACTCCCTTCAGGCTGAGTATGGCCGGTTCTCGGGCGGCGTGATCAACGTGGTGACCAAGTCGGGCACCAACGAACTCCACGGCACGGCATTTGAATTCCTGCGCAACCCCGTACTCAACGCCAATGGTTTCATCAACAACCGGCAGGGACGCACGCGCAGCGGCGCAAAGATCAACCAGTTCGGCTACACGGTCGGCGGGCCGGTCTACATCCCCGGCTTGTTCGACGGGCGCAACAAGTCCTTCTTCTTCACCGACTACGAAGGGACGATCAACCGCAACACATCGAACGCCACGGCCACCGTCCCGCTGCCCGAGTGGCTGGCCGGTGACTTCTCCAATTTGCGCAACAGCAGTGGAACCACTTTGATCACGATCTTCGATCCGACGACGGTGCGGCAAGATCCCAACAATCCGGCGCTGTGGATTCGCGACCCGTTCCCAAACAACCGCATCCCCGGCGAGCGCATCGACCCGGTTGCCAGAAACCTGGCCGCCTATTGGCCCAAACCCAACTTCCCGCCGCTCAACGTCTACACCCAGCAGAACAACTTCATTAACTCAGGCCCTGCCCGGAGCGACGGTTGGAGGCAGAACACGCGCTGGGATCACAATTGGACCGAGAAGTGGCGCATGTGGCTGCGGCTATCCTTTGCTGGAGCCAACGGCGCCCCGTTCAACGGCTTCGGCACGCTAGGGAGTTCCATTGGCGACGGGCCGTGGACGGAGCGAAGAGTGCAGGTCTCTATGGACCACACTTACACTCTCAGCCCCAGGCTGATCGCCAATGTGCGCTACGCCTTCAGCCGCTACGCCTATGAGCGCGTGCCGTTCTCCGATGGCATCGATCTGACCAAACTTGGCTTCAGCCCCGAGTATATGAAGATTGCCGCGCAGCGCGGCCTGGAGTTCCCCGGAGTCGAGCTGAGCAGCAACCTGACGCTGACCCGCCTGGGTCAGGCCGGCTACACGCGGATGTACAACTACCCGATGAACCACTCCCTCACGGGCAGCATGAGCAAGATCACTAGCCGGCATACCTTCAAGTGGGGCGGCGAGTACCGTGTGCTCCTGCTGAACTACTCCCAATATGGGCGGCCTTCCGGCATCTACAACTTCAACCGGGGCTGGACCCAGCGGGAAATCAACACCTCCAGTAGCACGCAGGGAGTCGGACTGGCCTCGTTTCTGCTTGGCTTGGCCGCCAGCGGCCAGCTCACGCATGAACCTTCGGCGGCTTCCGCGAGCAAGTACTTCGCCGGTTATTTCCAGGATGACTGGAAAGTGACACCCAAGCTGACCCTGAATCTCGGCATTCGCTACGACGTGGACGTGCCGCGGACTGAGCGGTATGACCAACTGTCCTACTTCGATATCAATGCTCCTTCCCCGCTTCAGGGCGTCATCCCGGCCTCGGCCTGCCTGAACTGCGGTAATCTGAGGGGCCAAGTGCGGTTTACGACCCCCGAAAATCGCCATCAGACGTCAACGGACCGCAACAACTGGGGCCCCCGCTTCGGCTTCGCCTACAACTTCGCCCGCAACATGGTGCTGCGCGGCGCATACGGCATCACCTACGCCCCATCGGCGTCGCAGGCGGCAGGACCGACGGGCGCTGCCGGCACGACTGGTTTTAGCAGCAATTCCAACGCAAGCTTCACATTCGACAACATGCGGACGATCCGGACCTACCTGCGCAACCCGTTCCCCGATGGCTACACCCTGCCCACCGGCCGCGCTCTCGGAGCTAGCACCAACCTCGGGCTCGACATCGGCGATTTCTTCGATGCTTACAAGAACCCTTACGTCCAGCAGTGGAACATGAGCATCCAGCGGGCCTTCCCGGGCGACATGGTGGTGGAGATCGGCTATCTCGGCAATCACTCCATCGGACTGATTGACGGGGAAGCGGGGCGTCAGTACAACCAGCTCCCGGTCTCCTATCAAGCCTTCGGGGTGGCTCTACAGGACCAGGTGGACAATCCCTTCTACGGGAAGATCCCGTACACGACGGGCTCCCTGGCTCAACCCAGGGTCTCCCGGGGTCAATTGCTGCGGCCCTTCCCGCAGTACACGAGCCTCCAGTCGTTCCGCAAGCCCAACGGGTACTCGATCTACCACGCCATGACCGTCCGCGTGGACAAGCGCTTTAAGAACGGACTGACGCTGCTGTTCGCATACACTAACAGCAAGTTGATCGACGACTGCTCCTCGGCTGTGAACTTCCTCGGTACGATCGCCGGAACGCACCTCGACATCTACAACTGGAAACTCGAGCGTTCGCTGTCCTCGTTTGACATTTCGCAGCGGGCGGTGATCAGCTACATCTACGATCTGCCGTTCGGCCGCAACCGGGCCTTGTTCAGCAATCTCCCGGGCTGGCTCGACACCGTGGTGAAGGGCTGGCAGGTGAGTGGCATCACCACCTTCCAGACAGGGCTGCCGTTGATCGTCGGCGGTGTGACCAACAACACCAACATTTTCACCGTCAGCCAGCGCGCCAACAACAACGGGCGGAGCGCCTTCATCGACCACAGCGGCCATAGCAAAGATGAACGCATGGCCAAGTGGTTCGACTACACGGTCTTCTCGCAGCCGGCCGCCTTCACGCTCGGCAACGTGGCCCGCACCCTGCCGGACGTGCGGTCTCCGGGGACAAATATTACGGATCTGGCGGTGATGAAGAACACCTATTTCGGGCCGGAGCAGCGTTATAACTTCCAGTTGCGGGCTGAGGCCTTCAGCGCCTTCAACCACTTCAACCTGGGCGGGCCCGACACCAGCATCAGCAGCGGCAATGTCGGAACCATCACCAGCGGAAGTGGAACCCGCAACATTCAAATCGCGGCGAAGATCATCTGGTAGGCGCCTAGCGCCTGCCGGCTGACAAACTGACCTCCTGGACCAGGGGGCTCCTTCGCAGCGGCTGGGTATCAACCACTGAGCCGCGGCGAGGGGGCCCTTTGGCGTTTCCAGAGGCCCTCTAGTTCACCCCGTACGCTGTTGTATGAGCCACGGTGGGGTGCAAGACCCCGGTCCTTGTCCCCCGGCGGCCGCCCTGCTCAATCACTCACGCAAACCTTCAACCGCCGGTAAACCATGCCCGGAATCGCGCGGAAGTCTTGGTAGTTGTCCGTGCCGATGAAGATCCAGCGGAAGCCCTCGAACGGCGAATTGAATTTGCCTGTTTTGAGCAAGACGCCGTCGCGCTTGAGTGTGGAATCGCCCCCTGCGGTATCCCACGTCCCTTCGATCCGGTACCATTTGTCCTCCCACTCCAGCGGCGCAACCGCGCCCTCGAAGCTGCGCCCGCCTGGCCTGTAGGTGAGCCGCAGCATCATCCCCTCATCAATTAGCCGGAGCTGGTAGAAACCCTGCGTCTTGCGGTCGCCGTCGGAGGCGGCTTCTTCGTTCCAGGCGGAAAACAGCGCATGTTTTGGCTGCTGCTTCAGCGGTCCCCGGATCTCGATCTCGACGAACCCCTTCCGGTAGTGCCTGCCAAGGTCGTACTTGAGCTGCGACTCGAAGTTGCGGACTCTCCACCCCTCCGGGGTGAACTCGCCCGGATCGCGCGGACGCGCCGCGGTCGTGCGCCCGGTGGTGAAGTCCTCCTCCACGGGGCAAATCGGAGAAGGGCCGGCGGCCCGAATCGGGAGAAGCAGGAGAATCGAGGCGGCGAGGGAGAACATCGGTGCCATAGGCATAATATGCATAATGTATATCAAGTGCTTATGGCTCCGAGGGGCGCTGTCTCCAGTAGTGGGCATACACTTCGCCCAAGCGCGGCCGCCGGTCAGCGGCCCCCGCAGGAGCCCAGGGTGTAGAGGAATTCGTCCTGCACCCACTCGGGCTTGCCGCGCAGCACGGCAAAGATCTGAACGCGGACGCTGTGCGGTTCGAACAGCAGCCTCGCGAAATGGTGAGCGGTGTTGTCACGGAACGCGGTGTGCGGGGGCGGCGGATTGGTCTTGAAGTTGGCGAAGCCGCGGTTGATGTTGCTCTGCTTGCCGCCCGGTCCCACCTTCAGGTACACCGTGCCGTCGGTCGCGCCATAGCAGTCCTTGGCTTTGCTGGTGATCTCGATGTTGTCCGGCACGCCTCGCAGCGGAAAAGTCCTCTCGTAGGACTGGTCGTGGGCGGTCAGCACCAGCCGCACGCCATGTCTTTCAAAAATGGGCCCGAGTTGTCTTCGGTAGTCCAGGTTGGAAGGGTGATTGGAGCCGTCGGAAAACGGCGCCACGTGAAGATACGGGACGAGCCATTTGCTGCCGGCTTTGCGGGCCTTTTCCAGGTCCGCGTCGATCCAGCGCAGGACCGTCTCCGGCAGCGCGCCGCTCTCCGAATCGGCGGCCAGGATCGACACAAAGTGCGCGTCGCCCACATCGAACGAATAGTAACGCCGGTTATCAAAACCCTCCGGCGTCGGAAAGCGGTCGGCCCAGAACAGATAGCCCTCCTTCAGAAAGATCTCGTGATTCCCGTAGGTGGGCATGATCGGCGCCTTCACGGCGAACGGCATCACCATGTTGAACCAGAAGTCGATGGTTCTGTCCAGCGTGCCGAATCGCTTGTCGGTGTCGAAGTAGGCGCCGTCGCCGCCCCACAGGATCACCGTGGGGTTGAGCTTCGCCACCGCATCGATCACCTCGCGGGTGCCGGTTGAAAGACCGTCCGGTCTTCCGTCCAGCCCCGTGTCGGCGACGAAGACGGCTTCAAAGGACCCGCCCGCCCTGGGCGCGGTGAGGAAAGAGTAAACGTCGCTCCAACTGCCCTGGGGTCCCGCCACGCGGTACTCGTATCTCGAGCCCGGCTCCAAACCCTGCACAAGGACCTCGTGCAGCCGGCCCTCGGTCCCGCAGGCGCGGGGACCGCCGGCCGCGCGGCGCCACCGGTTTTCTCCCTGCCGGCGGTACTCGACGGCGGACGGGACCGAGGCGTCGAGGGTTCTCCAAACCACGGTGACCGTCGTCGCGGTGTCGCGCGTCCAGGCCAGGTGGATCTGATCCGGCGGCGCGGGCGCGGTCTGCCCGGCCAGCCACAGCGGAAGGGCCGCCAGCACTCTGAAGCGTCTTCGCATGACAGTGATATTCTACTGACATGCAATAGTAGCGTCAAGGCCCGGACTCAGGAGGCGATCGTCAACCGGGCGCCGGCGGCCGCCGATCCTTGCAGCAGGCTGTTGAGCAGGAACTGGCAGGCGTGCTCGAAATGCTCCTGGATCAGCGCCGCGGCGCGGACGCCGTCCCGGGCGATCAGGCTGTCGACGATCGCCAGATGCTCGCGGTGCGAGGAAAGGACCTTCTCGGGCAATTGGATCGACAGGCTGCGAAAGCGGGTGAAATGATCCTGCATGGACAGAATCATGGAACGCAGCACGTCGTTGCCGCAGTGTTCGACGATGATCTGATGGACCCGTTTGCCCGTTTCCGACATGCCCCGCACGTCGATCTCTCCGGTCTGGGTGAACGCGGCCAGATCCCGCCGCAACTGCTCCAGCGCTTCGACGGGCGCCCGCAACGCCGCCTCGCGCGCCGCTTCGCCCTCCAGAAGCGTGCGGACGCGGTACATCTCGCGGATCTTCCTGAGGTCGAGGTAGGAGACGAACGTGCCCAGCCGCGGGTGGATGTCGATGAGGCCCTCCCGTTGCAGTTGCAACGCCGCCTCCCGCACCGGCGTCCGGCTCAAGCGGAGATCCCGCACATACTTCTCCACGGGGACGGGGTCGCCCGGCCGGAGGCGGTTTGTCAGGATATCGGCCTTGAGGGCCTGGTAAGCGCGGTCCTTCGCAGATAGCCCGCTGCTGGCGGACCCGGATTCACTCGGCTTGCCGGAGTTTCGAGAATTGGCGCGGGCGGACTTGCGGCGCATCAGATGCATTGTACCCGACCGGCAAGTCAGGTATGAACCGTCGTGTAGCGCGTGACATTTTGCTTGTATTCTTTTGATCCCAAGTGGCATGATGAGCAGACCACAGGAGGCGCCGGCATCCGCCGCTGTTTTCCAGAATCCCCAAGCGGCGGGCTGGCGCGCTCTCTCTGTTCCCGGCGCCTTCGCCGCCTCTTACTCCGCCCTGCTTTCAGCGCCGGGGACAAGCGCGCGCGATGTGATCGCGCTCCGCGGGGCTGAGAAGCCGCACCTTCTCGCTGCGCAGCAGGAAATACAGGCGGGCGGTTTCTTCCAGCTCTTCGGCGCGGTCGACGGCCTCCTGCATCGTCCTGCCGAGACAGACCACGCCGTGATTGCGCAGCAGGAGACAATCGTGGGCCGCGGCCGCCTGGCCGATGGCGGCGGCCAGCTCGGCCGAACCCGGAGGAAAGTAGTCGACGAGGGCCAGAGGGGCGACGCGCATCAGGTAATACGGCGTAAAGACCGGCAGCGGCTCGGCCGGGTCGAGCGAATCGAGGCACGAAAGCGCAACGGCGTGGGTCGAGTGCAGATGCACGATCGCGCCGGCGCGGGCGCCGGCCGCGCGGTAGGCGGCTAAGTGAAAGGGATACTCCTTGGAGGGATTGTTGGCGTTCAGCCGCCCGCCGTCGGCGTCGAGGCAGGCCAGCTCGTCCGGAGTCAGGGCGCGCAGGGAAGTTCCGGTGGGCGAGATCCAGATCTGTTCGCCGCAGCGGATGCTGAGATTTCCGGTCGAGCCGAAGGCATAGCCGCGCGCATAGAAGGATGCGGCCGCGTCACAAAGCTCCTGGAGCAGTTCCTTCAGTTGCATAGTTCCTCGCGCTGGCGGAGGGCGTCGGCGAAGAAGTCCGGGCCTCCGAAGTTGCCTGACTTGAGAACCAGCCACAGACGTCGCCGGTCGAGACTGAGCAAGGAAGGCACGCCGGGAGCGACCAGGCCGACGACCCGGGCGGCCTTGACGGCCAGCCGGTCCACGACGGCGCCGGAAGTCTCGCCGCCGGCGACGATGATGTTGTCGGCCAACTCCTCGCGGACAAGCTGTGCGGCCAGCTCGCCGAAGGCGCGTTCAAACGCCCGGGCGGCGTGAGGGTCGGCGTTGCGGCGGGAAGGCGCGGCGCTGGACGCGATGGTGGCGATGCCCGTGCGGGCGATCTCCGCGCGGGCGTAACCGGCCGCCGAGGCGACTTGCGCCGGCTCGGAGACGCGCAAGATGGCGTGCCCGGCGGCCTCCCAGCGGTCGAGTTGTTCGAGAGTCGCGGCCGAGCAACTGCCGGCCAGGATGACGGTTCCCCTCCCGCGCGGCAGCCGCGGTGCTGCGGGGGGAGAGCCGAGGCCGCCATGGCGCTGCCAAAGGCGGGCCAGGGCGAGGGTGATGCCGCTGCCGCCGGTGATGAGCGGCAGGCCGGCGACAGCGGCGGCAATGGCGTCAAGGTCGGCGTCGGTGACCGCATCGACCAGCGCGATGCGGACGCCCTGGCTCTCCAGTTCCCGCAAAAACCGCTGAATCTCGCCGGGTCCGGCAAGCACGGCGGGCAAGGGCACTAAACCGACGCGAGCGCTGGTCTGAGCAGCTAACCAGCGCACCAGGTTGGAGTCCGTCATGGGATTCAGGGGATGGTCGCGGAGCGGAGACTCGGCCAGCAGCCGCCCCTCGACGAACAGGTGACCGAGATACTGCGTGCGGCCGTTGACGGGCAGAGCGGGTACGGCGACCGTGCAGGCGACGCCCATGGCGTCGAGCAGCGCCTCGGTGACGGGTCCGATGTTGCCGCGTGGGGTGGAGTCGAAGGTGGAGCAGTACTTGAATTGCACTTGGCGCGGCTCGAGTTTCCGCAGTTGGCGAAGAGCCCGCAAGGAGAGCTCCACGGCCTCTTCCGGCGGGGCGGAGCGCGTCTTGAGGGCTACGACGACCGCGCCGCCGGCCGCCGCAGCCTCTTCGACGGGATCCTCCGGTACGCCGAAGACTTGCACGGCCGGAACGCCGGCCAGTTGCAGCATGCCGGCCAGATCCGATGCGCCCGTGTAGTCGTCGGCGATGGCGGCGAATCGCAGCGGACCGGCGGTCATGGCTTAGCGGAACACCTTCTTCCTAATATGCTCCAGGACGGCCCGGAAGTAACGCTCGTCTTGGGAATCGCCCGTGGGGTTGTAATAGCGGAAGGGGTACATCTGGGTCTGGCGCCAGGGCATGTAGCCCCAGCTCCCGCCTCCATCCCAAACGGCGTCGCAGCTGGCCAGCTCGTTGCGGAGGTTTTCTTCGCTCGTCTCGCGCCCGTTGTCGTCCTCGTTCATGAGAATCGGGCCGGGCGCCAGCGGATGGCCGTACAGAAATCGGGTCCTCTCGTACTTCTCGACGATGCGCCGGTTGTTGCCATGAATGATCGTCAGGTCGGCATGCACGGTCGTACTGTCGAAAAGCTTCATCGAGGGTCCCGACGATGCGGAAATCGGAAGGCGGAACGGCGCGTTCTTAATGTGGAAGCGCTCGCGCGCAATCGCGATCAGCTCGCCCATGTCGCGTTCGATGTAAAGGTCGTGGTCCCATCCGCGGACGTCCTGTTCATTGGCGATTTCGATGATCACGTTGCGGAGATTGTTGTCAATCAGGAAGTCGGTGGCGTTTCTCACCGCGTTGCGGATGGCTTGCGGGTCTTTGAGAACCTCGTCCTGCGACTGGTAGAAGTACATCAGGTTGAGGATCATGCCGCGTTCGTCCAGCGCGCGCGCCAGGCGAAGTAGCCGTCGCTGCCAGGCCGGTTTCATCGTGCCGTCGGGCAGGAAGGCGCTGCACAGGAAACCCTTGCCGGGACCGGCCTTGGCTGCATTCACACGTGTGATTTCAGGCACTTCGCGGTTGTAGCCGGGGTTGCCGCACTGGAGGCTCGCGTTGATGGCGAGAATGCCGTGTTTGCGGTACGTATCGAGAGCGGCGATGACCCGGTCGGTGTTCTGGTCAGGATCGAGCGTGCCTTCGGTCAGCCATTCGTCGTGGAACAGCGCCTGCGCGATGCGCAGGTTCATCAGCCGCCCGGCGGCTTCCGGCCGGTACGCAGGCCCCGTATAAGTCTTTTGCCACTCCCCGCCCGGTTGCCGGACGTAAAATGCCCGCTGGTCGTATCTTGGCCCGAGCATCTTGCCGGTGGCGATTTCGATCGCCGCCAGGCTTGTGGCGTTGGTGGCGGCAAGCAGCGCCGAGAACAACAGAGTTCGCAACGTCATTCATCCTCCTCCAGAAATGGCATCAAGTGTCTTTGCGCGGCCCGCACGGCGGCGGCCGGATCCGCCGGCGGCAGGCACTCCACGGACAGGTAGCCTTCGTAACCAAGGGCTTTGAGGATCCGAACCAACTCGCCAAAGTTCTGCTGGGCCGAGCCGGGGGCGCCCCGATTGCTATCGGAAACCTGGACCCAGGCTAGATGCGGGAAGGCGCGAATCAGGGCTGCGGCAACCGAACGCTCCTCGAGCAGGGCGTGGTAGCAATCGAAGACCAGACGGGGCCGGGGACCGGAGAAGCCATGGCGAAACGCCAGGGTCTCGCCCACGGTGTTGAGCCAGTTGCTGACGTAGCGGCATTGGGGTTCCAGCGCGATCACAATCCCCGCCGCGGCCGCGTGGTCCAGGACCGCTTCCAGCGCACGGGATGCCGCCTCGCGCGCCACGCTACGTTCGGAGCCGGGCGGAAGGTGGCCGCGCAGCGTGCCGATGTTGACGACGCGCGCATCGATCTCAGCCGCAAAATCGGCGACCCGCAGCAGAGCGTCTACGGCCGCGGCGCGCAAGCCCGGGTCCAGCGCGCACAATTGCAGCCCGCGCTCCTTTCTCAACTGTCCGGTGCTGACCGCGGGCAGCTCGAGCCCGGCATCGGAAGCCTGCCGGCGGATTTCCTGCGCGTCGAGCCGTTGGGGGTCGCGCACCATCAGCTCCGCTGCGGCATATCCGGCGGAGGCGAGCAGCTCGAAACTGTGGGCGAGCGGCCCGCGCAGGGCGAGCATGTTGGGGTCTTCGCACTCGGGCGTGGCGACCGTATAGCAGAGCCGGATCATAGGCCCAGGGCCTCCCGGACGGCGGCGTGGCTGGTCTCGAGGCTGGAAAACACCGGAAGCTCGAGCGACGCGGCGAGCTCGCCGCGCAGATGCGCCATGGAGACTTGCGCGAGAACGATGGCCTCCACTGGCTGGGCGGCCAGGTGCGCGGCGCCGGAGACCAGAATCCGGTCATGGGTTGCCGCGTCGCCGGCCAGCAAGGCCGCGTAGGCCCCGTCGCACACCTGGGGCACGATCTCCACCCGGCGGCCCAGGGAGGCAGCCGTTTCCTCAAGCAGCGAGACCGTGGGCTGCAAAGTGGGGGCGAAGGAAATCAGCACGCCGATGCGGCGCGCCTGCAAGACCGCGGCCCGCGCCATCGGCGCATCGATCTTGATCAGCGGCATGGGCGAACGCGCCTGCAAGCGGGCCAAAAGGGCCGGAGTCACCGCCGAGCAGGTGACGATGGCGGCGCGGGCGCCGTAGCCGGCCGCGCGCTCGACGAGGCTGGCCAGCGCCACCTCGACGGCATTCTCGCGCGAATCTCGAAACAGGCGCAGAATCCCGTCGTCGAGAAGATTGGTCAGCCGCCATTCGGGTTCGTGCTCCGCGTAGTAGCGCGCCAGTGGCGTGATGGCGGCCGGAGAAGTGTGAATCAGGGCCAGGTGCATAGGCTAGTCCAATCCGAGGGCGATCGCGGGGTTTTCCACCATCATGCGGCGGAGGGCGTCGGTGGCGATGCCTTGTTCGGCCAGGCGGGCCGCGATGATTTCAAGCCCTTCGACGGGGTGCGGATTGTCCGGCTGGCCCAGGTCCGTGGCCAGCACGGTGGACTCGATGCCCACGCGGCGGATGTCGGCGGCGAGACCCGCCCAGTCGCCCCGGAATCCGGTGCGGCAGAAGCAGCGCTCGAAGAAGAGTCCCGGTCCTCGCAGGGCGCACTGCATCTCCGGGTCCATGGCGATGAAGTCGATCTCGGGATGTGTCACCAGAATGGTGCGCACCCCCTCCTGGCGGGCGAGTGCAACCACAGCGGCGGTCTCCCGGGCCGACAGATGCCCCGTGCCGAGCACGGCTCCGGAGCGGGCGATCCGGCGGATGATGGCGACGAGTTCTGGCCGAGGCTGGCCCAGTTCATCGAGAGCTTGCAATCCGGCGCCGGGATGGCCGCGATAGGCACACTCGTTTTCGGCCGAGAGGGTTGGCATCCAGATTTGCGCGGCCCCCATGCGCAGGGCCGCGTCGACGGCTTCGAGATTGAATCCGCCCACGGCGTGATTCAGCGCTAGGCCGCCGAGAACCCGGATGCCCGGCAGCGCCTCGCTGAGCGCGGCGGCCAGGGGCACGGTCGAACAGTGGTGGTTCTTCAGCACGATGGCCCGCAGGCCTGCGGCCCGCGCGGCGCATGCCAGCTCGTAGGCAGTGGCCTTGCGCGGGCGCACATCCGGCCCGGCGTGCACGTGCGTATCGATGACGCCTTTGAGCGTCATGCAGCCACCTTTTCACAAGCCAGGCAGATGGCATGCGTCAGTTGCCGTGTGGTGGCCGATCCGCCTAGATCCGGCGTCAGCACGCGGGCCTCGGCGAGAACGTGCTCGACGGCGAGCCGGATGCGATCGCCCGCCTCCCGTTCGCCAAGGTGGTCGAGAAGCAAGGCGCCGGAGAGGATGAGGCTGATCGGGTTGGCGATGCCTTTGCCTGCGATGTCCGGCGCTGCTCCGTGAGCCGCTTCGAACATCGCCGTCTTTTCGCCGAAGTTCGCGCCCGGCGCCAGTCCAAGGCTGCCGGCCAGGCCGGCCGCCAGATCCGACAGGATGTCGCCATACTGGTTCGGCATCACCAGCACGTCGAACGCCGCCGGGTCTTTCACCATGTAGTAGCTGGCGGCGTCCACCATTCTGTCGTCGCTGGCGATGCCGGGGTAGGCGGCGGCCACTTCGCGGACACATTGTAAGAACAGTCCGTCTGTCTTATGGAGTACGTTCGCCTTGTGGACGGCCGTCACCCGCCGCCGGCCGTAGCGCACGGCGAATTCGTAAGCGAATTGGGCGATGCGGCGGCTCGCCTGGCGCGTGATCTTTTTCACCGCTTCGGCGCAATCTTCGCCGATGCTGCGCTCAATGCCGCTGTAGATGTCCTCCGTCACCTCCCGGACGATGACGAGGTCCATCGACGAATACAAGCCGGAGACAGGGGCAAAACCCCGGACCGGCCGGAGATTGCAGTACAGATCCAGCTCCCGGCGCAGCCCGTTGTTGATGCTGGGATGGACGCGCGTCCCCTTCGGGGAGCGCACGATGGCGCCGCCGCTAAGGCGTTCCGCGATGAGGGGACCTTTCAGCACGACCCCCAGTTGTTTCATAGTCTCCAGCGAGGACCAGGGCAGCTCCTCGCCGAAGCGGGCCACGGCCGACCTTCCGACCGGCGTCTCAACCCACTCCACGGGCGCGCCCACTGCCTGGAAGACCTCCTGGCAGGCCTCCACCAGTTCCGGGCCGATGCCGTCGCCTTCGGCCAAGGCTACGAGATGTTTCATAGGTTCTTTGGAGCCTCCTGTCTGGTATCCTCCCAGCGGGCCGTTGCCACCGGAATCGTGCCTGCCAGCACCAGTACGGCGATCATCCAGAACGGCCCATCAAAGCCCCGAGTTTTGGTTATCCAGCCAATCAGCCACACGAGCAACGCGCCCATCAGCGATCCAAGGAAGCCCATCACTCCTGCGACCAGTCCGACGCGGCCCGGAGCGATGTCCTGATTGAATGCCAGGAACAGGGCGCCCCAGCAGGCGCGGCCCATATTCAGCAGGAAGATGCCGGCGACGGCGAAACCGACGGCCGGCGCAAACGGAACCAGCCCCGCCGCCATCATCAGAGCTGCCGAGACCCACAGGATGCGGACCCGCGCCCGCGCCACCGAATGCCCTCGAGAGATTAGCCAGGAAACCGCCGCCCCGCCGCCGATGAACCCGATGTCAAGTCCGGCGTAGACCAGAAACAGATAGCCGCTCAGCGCGCCGCTGACTTTCATTCCCCACTCCTGCACGAAATAGGTGGGAACCCAGGCGGCGCTGATGTGAAGAATCGGTATGGTGCACGCCGCTCCCGCGACACAAGCCCAGAAGCGCGGATTGCGGAGGATGACGCGGATATCGTCGGCCTCGGTCAGCGTGGCCCGGTTCGACGTGCCCTGGAGAACCGCCGCCGGAGGCCGAAACCACCACACCCATGCCGCTGCCCACAGGATGCCCAGTGCGCCGAGCACGATGAAGCCGAATCGCCATCCGTAGCGGTTGGCCAGAAAGATCATCAATACCGGGGCCAGCACCGCCCCGATGCTTCCGCCGCTCATCATCAGGCCATTGGCGAAGGTGCGCTCCCGCGGCGGCAGCGTGCGGGCGATGATGCGCGCCGCGCCGGTCTGTCCGGCAGTCTCAAACGCTCCCAACAACAGACGGCACACGAACAGCTCCCGGAAGCCGCGCGCGAAACCGGCCAGAATCTGTGAGCAGGACCACAGCGCCACGAACAACCCGTAGGTGAACCGGATGTTGTAGCGGTCCAGAATCCAGCCTACAGCGATGTGCATCGCCGCGTATGCATAGAAGAAGGCCGATAGGAGCCGTCCGAGCTGCTCATTGTCCAGGTTCAGCTCCCCGGCCACGACGGGCGCCACCACGCTGAGGGCCTGCCGGTCCAGGTAGCTCAAGGCCGTCGCCATCAGCAGGAACCCGCACAGCTTCCACTGCCAAAGGGTCAGCTCGATCCGCCGCCGTCCGGAATGCGCCGGCGCCGGCCGCCGGGCATGCGCCTCTGCCGGCCGGGCCGCCTGTGGCAATTTCATATGAGAAAAATATATCACAGACATGGCACATAAATTTCCTCCGCTTGCGCCGGCGTCCGGACTGGTTTCCGATATAATGGGAAGCAATGGGCAGGATCGTCATCTCCCGAAGCCCCAGGCGCGCGCGCTCCGCGCGGGCTGCCGATGATTCCCCGGAGGCGCCTTCCGCCGTGGAACTGGCCTACCAGGCCATCAAGACCGATATCCTGTCCAACCGGCTGCGGCCCGGCGACGCAGTGCCCATTGAGAAATATGTCAAGGAGCTGCGTCTGAGCCGCACCCCGGTCCGCGAGGCGACCCTCCGGCTGGAGCGCGAAGGACTGATTGAAATCCGCGCCCGGATGGGCACGTTTGTCTCCCACCTCGATCTGCGCCAGATCCGGGACCTGTACCGGGTGCGGCGGCTTTTGGAAGGAGAGGCGGCGCGAGAGGCGGCGCTGCGCGCGCCCATCGAGGCGCTGGAGCAACTGCGGTGGAAGCTGTCCACCTTCAGCGAAACGGGAGAAATCGACACAAGGGGCATGTCCGAAACCGGCCAGCGCGTCCATCAACTGATTGTCGAACACTGCGAAAACGAACAGTTGCGCCGGCTGATTCTTTCGCTTCAGGATCACTTCACCCGCTTCCGCAGCCTGTCGATTAAACTGCCCGAGAAAGTCCTGTCGTCGCACCGCGAGCACTTGGCGATTCTGGACAGGCTGATCGCCCGCGACCCGGACGGCGCATGCGCCATCATCCACCAGCATTTTGATCACGCCTCCCAGTTCTTGCTCGACAGCCTGCTGCATGGAGTGCCTCCCGGCGGGCCCCGAGTCACGATCGTGCCGGGTTGATGGGGCCGGGACCCGGCAGAAACAGGGCCGCGTGCTCTGTTTTTTCGGTCTTTGAAAACCGGAACAGCATTCCCATCTCACCAAGGTTCATGCGGCATGTCCATCTCTGAAGTCAGACTAAATCAGGCCGGCGGTATAATATCGAGGGGATTGCAGTGGCGGTCAGGACGGCCCTCGATGCCATACGCGAAAACCGGGATGCGATCCTGCGCATCGCGGCCAAATACGGCGCCCTCCAGGTCCGCGTGATTGGGTCCGTTGCCCGGGGCCAAGCCCGTCCGGACAGCGACGTCGATTTTCTAGTGACTTGGCGAGAGGGGACCAGTCTCTTGGACCAGGCCGCGCTCATTTTGGAGCTTGAAAAGCTTCTGGGCCGAAAGGTGGATATAGCCAGCGATGGCTGGGTGAAGCCTTCGATCCGCGAGTCCGTTTACCGGGATGCAATCGCCTTATGAGGAGTGATGCAGACCGCCTCCGCGACATTCTCGAGGCCATCGAGAAGATCAAGGCGCGGATCCCGGACAGTGCGGCTGCTTTTCGGCAGGACGAGTTGGTTCAGGTATGGGTGATCCACTATTTGCAGGTGATCGGTGAGGCTGCTCGCGGCATGTCGCAAGGCCTGAAACAACGCCATCCAGACGTCCCCTGGGCGGAAATCATTGCTCTCAGAAACATCCTTGTCCATGAATAATTCGGCCTCAACATGGAGCAAGTGTGGACGCTGACCCAGAGGGACCTTCCCAAACTCGAAGAGCAGATTCGGCGCATGCGCGCACAACTCGGCGGCGACGCGGCCGCGCAAGCTTGATCCCAATGATGTGGGTTGCCTAAGATTCGGCCAGAGGCTGTTAGAGACCTGCCCCCGGCTCGCCACCGAACGTTCCGTCCCCCTACTCGCCCGGCTTGACAATCGTGTTGCCGAACTCGTCCACCCGCGGATAGACGGTCCCGCCGGGACGGTACGTGGTCAAGATGAACTTGTCGTATTCCGGCGTGGGCTCGAAGTACCCCGGTACCCGCAAGTGCTGCCGGACGACCTCCTCGTTGAGTTCCACCCCCAGGCCAGGGCCGTCGGGCACCCGGATGTATCCGTTCTGGATGATCGGTTTCGGGATTCCGGTCACGATGTCCTGCCACCAGGGCAAGGCCAGGAACACGCTGTCCCTTTCGAGCGCCATAAAGTCGCGCATGGTGGCGATGACGTGCACGTTCGCGATCGTCCCCAGCGGAGATACGCAGCAGTGCACCGCCGTGGGTATGCTCCGGATCGCAGCGAAATCGGCGATCCGCTTGGTCTCCCGCATGCCCCCGGCCGTGAGCGGCTCGATGTGCACGATGTCGATGGCGCGGTTGTCGATGAACTCGAGGAAACCCTCCTCCAGGCCGAACATGTCCTCCCCCGCCGCGATCGGCGTAGTCGTCGCCTCCCGGATCTCTTTGAACCGCCTCCAGTCCCGGGCGATGTTGCCCCCATAGCCGGGTTCGCCGGGCAACGCCGGCAGCACATCCTCCGCGAACGCCAACTTGTACGGCTCAAGGGCCTTCAAATACCGGATGACGTCCTTGACCCGCAAGCGGCTTCCAAGGTGATCCAGCGCCAGCGAGGCCTCCCAGCCGATCGCGTCCCGGATCATGTCCAGCACCTCGCACATCAGCTTGAGGCCTTTGTCCGTCGCCGATCCGTCTTCGTTGACCGCTCCGGGAACCTTCGAGACCAAACTGGCGGACCAGCTCGTCTTGAAAAAGGTGAAACCGAGTTCCTTGCGCCGCTTCACTCCGGCTGCGAACGCCTTAGGATCGCTGGTCGAGGGCAGATGGCAATAAACCTTCACGCGCTCGCGGTATCGCGATCCGAAAAGCCTCCAGCAAGGAACGCCATAGACCTTGCCCGCGATGTCATGCAAGGCGATATCGACCGCGCTGTAGCCGCCGCCCAGGTGCTGGTGGTTGGCGTAGCGGCGGATGGAGTCCAGAAGCGGCTCGATGTCCAGCGGGTTCCTGCCGACGATGTGGGGCTTCAGCACCAGGGCGATGCCCTCTACCCCCGCATCGCGCACCTCTCCGTAGCCGGACACCCCTTGGTTGGTATCGATACGGATGATCGGATAATCAAGACCGGAAGCGATGCGGCAGGCGCGCATGTCGGTGATGCGGAGCTTGCTCGGGGCGGAGTATTTGTTCAAGGGGATGGTCTGAGCCTGTTGCGCACTTGACGGTTCCTCCTCCGCGCGGACCGCCGAGCCGAGCGCCGCGCTTCCCAGCGCCCCCGCCAGCAGCCTGCGCCTGCTTGGGTTGAATCTCGGCATGGTATTTCTCTCCTCCATGAGTGGCCGTCTGCTGTGGCCGCCTGCCAGTATACCCTCAACCTTCCGGCAAGCAAGCGCCGGCACAAGCCTGCGCCGTCGCGGCAGCCGTTTCTGGTTTGGCGATCAGCCGGACCTCAGGCGCTCCGCTTGCGTTCGAATTCCCAAGCGGTGGCGATGATGTCACGGATCTCGGTGTAGCGGGGTTTCCAGCCCAGAGCGCTCATGAGGCGCGCCGGATCGGCCACCAGCGAGGGGGGATCGCCGGGCCTGCGGGGGCCGATTTGGTGGGGCACCGGCTGCCCGGTAACGGACTCCACGGCCCGCAGGACTTCCAGAACGGAGTGGCCGCTTCCGGTTCCGACATTGAAAGCGGCGCTGGGCGTCCCCCGGCGGAGCGCTTGCAAGGCCAGAATATGGGCCTGGGCGAGGTCCGTCACGTGGATGTAGTCCCGGACGCAGGTCCCGTCCGGGGTGGGGTAATCGTTCCCATACACGGTGGCGGGTGCGCCCGTGCGGACCGCGCGCAGCAACAGCGGAATGAGATGAGTCTCCGGCTCGTGTTCCTCACCCAAGCCTGCTTCCAAGTCCGCGCCGCAGGCGTTGAAGTACCGCAGGGAAATGCTGCGCAGGCCGCGGCAACGGTCCAGCCAGCCGAGGATCTTCTCCACCATCAACTTTGATTCGCCGTAGGGGTTCACCGGCGCGAGCGGTGCGTCTTCGGGGATCGGGACCACGTCGGGAGTGCCGTAGACGGCGGCGGTGGACGAAAAGACCAAGTGCCGGACGCCGGCCTGCTCCATGGCCCGCAACAAAGAGATGCTTCCCGCAACGTTGTTGGAGAAATAAAGCCCGGGGTTTTCGACCGACTCGGCGACTGCGGCAAAGGCGGCGAAGTGGACCACTGCCGAGACGCTTTCCGACTGCATCAGTTCGACAAGGGCGCTAGTGTCGGCGAGGTCCAGCACATGCAGGCGCCGCGCATCCACGTTGTGGCGGTGACCCCGCGAGAGATTGTCTACCACAATGGGCTCGTAGCCCGCCTGAAGCAGATGATGGACCGTCACGGCGCCGATATAGCCGGCGCCTCCTGTCACCAGAACTTTGCGCATCGTTGAGTCTCTTAGCGTCATGGTAACAATGCGGGCTGCTCTTGCCCAACTCCCGGCCGACAGGAAGCAATCGCGGCCTTGAGCGCCAGCGCAAAATGCCGTTGGCCGGACGCTGCTCGGCCAAGGGCAGCTTACTATGCTCCCCGTTTGGGAGCGGGGCCGACGGCCCGGCGCCGGCTAAGCTCCGGGCGTGGGCCGGCAAGGACTCAGTTCAGCTCGGCGTGCCTCCCGTTGCTGTAAACTGGTTTGCGGCTAAATCGCAATCAGCACCAGGCAGGTAGAACCGATGACCCATACTCGACGCGCTCTATTGAAAACCTTGGCTGCCACTACGGCCTTCGCGCAGGCCGGCCGGCCGCGGAACTGGAAACCGAAACTTGGCATTCTGACGCGCTACTCGGAGAGCAACCTCGAATTCGCCCGCCAGGAGGGGTTCACGAGCGTCCAGTTGTCGGTCGGAGCGGGACTGCCGCCGAACGCCTCCGACGAGCACGTCGCCCGAGTCAAGGAGACGATCCGGCGCACCGGCCTCTATGTCTCCTCGCTCATGAACAGCGAGAATCACACGCACCCGGATCCGGCCCAGCGCGCCGCCATCAACCAGCGCTTCATTCAGACCATCGAGCTGGCCGCCAAGCTGGGTGTCCCTTACGTCGGCGCCATGTCGGGCAATCTGCCCGGGCGCAAGCTTCAGGAACAGGTGGATGAGATCGTCCGCGTCTACACCGAGAAGTATTTTCCGGTCCTCGAGAAGCACAAGGTCAAAATCGTTTGGGAACCCTGGGCGGGCGGTCCGAACCTCGCCACGGGCCCAGTGGGCTACGAGGCGCTCTTCCGGGGCTTCAAGGATTCCCCGCTCGTCGGGCTGTTGTTCGATCCGTCTCACCTGCAATGGCAGTTCATGGACCCGGTTCAGTGCGCCCGAGACTGGGTGGACCGCATCTGGGACGTCCATCTGAAAGACTGCGAGATCCTCTGGCATGTGTTGCGGCGCACCGGCATCAACCCGCTCGACAATTCCCGCTGGTGGCGGTTCCGGCTGCCGGGCCAGGGCATCGTCGACTGGAAAGGTTTTTTTGCGGTGCTGCAAGAGGCCGGCTACCAGGGCGCCATGAACATCGAACACGAAGACGCCTTCTATTACCCGCCCTACGAAGGCGAAAACTTCACCGAGCCTTACAAGGCCGGCTTCCGGGTCGCCCACGCTTTTCTGCGGCAGTTCGTGCCCGAGTAAGGCGGCTGACGACGGCCTTCGACCGTCAGAGGTCACCGGGGGGCTGAAGCAGGCGCAGCAAATACTTCCGCAACTCCTCGCCGTAGACCGGGTCGGCCAGGGCAAATTCGACGAAGGTTTGGAAATAGCTGGGGAAGTTGCCGATATCGTAGCGCCGCTCGCCGGGCGGAAGGCGGAAGGCCAGCACCCGCTTGCCCTCTTCGCACAGACCGCGGATGGCGTCGGTGAGCTGAATTTCGCCCCGGCTGTCGGGCTGCACCTTGCGGATCATGTCGAAGATGACCGGCGAGAAGATATAGCGGCCGGCGATGGCCAGATTGCTGGGCGCCTCTTCAGGGCGGGGCTTCTCAATGACGGTCTTGATCCGGAAACACTGCCCGTCCCCGTCGGCGGGCTGGACGATGCCATAGTGAACCACTTGATCTTTGGGAACCTCTTCGACCGCCAGAACGCAACTGGCGTGGCGCGCGGAGAAGATCTCGGCCATGCGGCTCAACGACCGCGAGTTTCCGTTCAAGCCCAGGATCGAGTCGCCCAGGGCCACGGCGAACGGGCGCTCCCCGGCGAAGCTTTCCCCGCACAGCACGGCGTCGCCCAACCCGCGCTGGGATTTCTGGCGGGTGTAATAAAAGTGAGCCTGTAATTCTTGGAAGCGGAGCTCCTCGAGCAAGCTCTTGTGGTCCCGCTCCTGCAACAAGCGCATCAACTCCGGGTCGGGGTCAAAGTGATCTTCGATCGAGGTCTTGTTGCGGCCGGTGACGAACAGGATCTCCTCAATGGAATTGGCTACGAGCTCCTCGGCGACATACTGCACAATGGGCTTCCTGGCCACGGGCAGCATTTCCTTGGGCTGGCTCTTGGTGGCCGGAATGAGACGCGTGCCGAGACCGGCGACGGGTACGATGGCGCACTGGATCACATATTGAATATAGCGGCCCTTGCCTCGGAATGTGTAAGGATGGACACAGATTGAAGCTTAAAACACAAGACGCGGACGCCGGGAAACGTTTAGACCGGTTCTTGAGCGAACAGTTGCCGGACTACAGCCGGACCCGGATTCAGGAGTGGATCCGCGCCGGGCGCATCCGCGTGCGGGGCCAGGTGGAGAAGAGCTCCTATTTGCTGCGGGGAGGCGAGGAAATCGAGGTGGAACCGGCTCCGCTGGCTCCGCTGCGCGCCGAGCCGGAGCCGATCCCCCTGGAAATCCTCTACGAGGATGCGGACGTGGCGGCGGTGAACAAGCCTGCGGGGATGGTGGTGCACGCCGGCGCCGGCTGCCGCAGCGGAACGCTGGTCAACGCCCTGCTGCACCGCTTTGGCCAGCTCTCGAGCCTGGGCGGCGAACTCCGGCCCGGGATCGTCCACCGGCTGGACCGCTACACCAGCGGTGTCATCCTGGTCGCCAAACACGATGCCGCACACCGGAGGCTGGCGGAACAGTTCGCGCGCCGGGAGGTGGAGAAGGTCTACCTGGCGCTGGTTCATGGGAACGTGAAGGGAGAGACCGGGCGGGTGGAGCGGCCGATCGCCCGGGACCCGGTACGCCGGATCCGGATGACCGCCCGGCTGGCCCAGGGACGGGCTGCCGTAACCGAGTACCGCGTGCTAAGGAGGTTCCAGTCGTTCACGCTGCTGGAGGTGCGGATCAAGACCGGCCGGACGCATCAGATCCGGGCGCATCTGTCCTCTTGCGGGCATCCGGTGGCCGGAGACCGGCTCTACGGAGCGCCTGCGAAGATCGAAGGCCGTCCTACGTTGGGGCGGTATTTCCTGCATGCCTGGAGGATCCGCTTCCGGCAGCCGTCGAGCGGGGTGGAGCTCAGCGTGGAGGCGCCATTGCCGGCCGAGCTGGAGGGATGGTTGGAGGGACTTCCTTTATAATTGAATCAGGGAAAACAATGAAGCTTTTAACGGCAGCCTTGCTGCTCTCCTGGCTGCCGGGACTGATGAGCGCAGCCGAGGGGAGCGCCCAGCAATCGCCTCCGGCAGCCAGCGACGATCAAACGCGCATCGTATTGGAGGTTACGCGCGTCAACTTGCTGTTCACCGTGACCGACCGGCGGGGCCGCTTTGTGACCGGTCTGACCAAAGACGATTTCATCGTTCGCGAGGGCAAGAATCCACAGAAGATTCTCGAGTTCACCGCCGAAAGCGACCTACCCCTCCGCTTAGTGATCCTCATCGATACCAGCAACAGCGTGCGCGACCGCTTCCGGTTCATCCAAGAGGCGGCCATCGAGTTTTTGAATAGCGTCTTGAGACCCGGGCAGGACAAAGCGGCTGTCATCAGCTTTGACACGGCCCCAGAACTGCAAGCGGATTTGACGGATAACCTGGAATTGCTGACCAACAAAATACGCGAGCTGCGTCCAGGGGGAGGCACGTCTCTCTATGATGCGATCTTTTACGCCGCGCGTGACAAACTGATGCAGGACCAGCCGCTGCACAAGTTCCGCCGGGCGATGATCATCCTGAGCGACGGCGAAGACAACCAGAGCCGCTTCAGCCGCGACCAAGCCTTGGAGATGGCTCAAAAGGCCGACGTGGTGATTTACACGATCTCCACGAGCGCGGTTCAGGGAGGGGTTTCGGACACGCGCGGCGACCGCGTGCTGAAGTATTTCTCCGAGGAGACTGGCGGAACGACCTTTTTCCCCTTCCAGGTCACGGACCTTTCGCAGTCCTTCGAAAACATCGCCAACGAACTCCGGCACCAGTACAACATTCTTTACCGGCCCGAACCCCTGAAAACGGACGGCAGCTATCAAAGCGTGGAGGTCAGGGTACAGGGACGGAGCAACCTGGTGGTGCGCGCGCGCAAGGGATACTACGCCCCCCGGCTGTAAACGGCTCAGTGGCGCAGTACAATCATCATTTCACCTTCCTTCGGGATGAGGGCGGCCATTATGGACGAAAAAGAACGGGCACGCATGTTGGGGCTCGCCTTGAGCCAGATCGAGAAGCAGTTCGGCAAGGGATCCGTGCTGCGCCTGGGAGCGAAAGAGGCCATCGTGCCGGTCTCGGCGATCTCTACAGGTTCCATTTCCCTGGATGCGGCGCTGGGAGTGGGGGGATTCCCCCGCGGGCGGATTTCGGAGATCTTCGGGCCGGAGTCTTCGGGCAAGACCACCGTCGCCCTGCAAGTCGTGGCCGAGGCGCAGAAGGCGGGCGGCGTGGCGGCGTTCATTGACGTCGAGCACGCTTTGGATCCGATCTATGCCCGCAAACTGGGCGTCGACGTTGATAATCTCCTGGTCTCGCAGCCGGACTACGCCGAGCAGGCCCTCGAAATCACCAGCGCGCTGATTTCTTCCAACTCCATTGACGTTCTGGTGATCGACTCGGTGGCCGCGCTCGTCCCCAAGTCCGAACTGGACGGGGAAATGGGCGACGCGCACATGGGCGTGCAGGCGCGGCTGATGTCTCAGGCGCTGCGCAAGCTCACCGGCGTCGTTTCCAAGTCCAATACCTGCCTGATCTTCATCAATCAGATCCGCGAAAAGATCGGCGTCATGTTCGGCAATCCCGAAACTACAACCGGCGGACGAGCCTTGAAGTTTTACGCCACCGTGCGCGCTGACATCCGGCGCGTGGCGGCCATCAAAGAGGGCGAGACGGTGATCGGAAGCCGGACCAAGGTCAAGGTGGTGAAGAATAAGCTGGCGCCGCCGTTCCGGGAGGCGGAGTTCGACATCCTCTACGGTCAGGGCATCTCGCGCGAAGGGGACTTGCTCGACCTCGGCGTGGCGCACAACGTTCTCGAAAAGAGCGGCTCTTGGTACAGTTACAAGGGCGAGAGGATCGGACAAGGACGGGAGAATGCCCGCCAGTTCCTCCGCGACAATCCGGACGTGAGCCGCCAGATCGATACGGAGCTGCGCCGCCTGCTGGGTTTGATACGGGAGCCGGCGCCGGCGGAAGCGGCGCCCGTCGCCAAGAGCGCGCCGGCGGCCGCCAACCGGAGTCGCTGAAGGCATGCACTCGATTGTCATCATCGCAGCCGGGGCTATCGGGGCGGGCCTCCTGCTCGGGCAGGCCTCGTACCGCGAGGAGATCGAGAAATGGCGGAAGGAGCGTGAGGCCAGCCTGGTTAGGGACGACGGCTGGCTGACGGTGGCAGGCCTGTACTGGTTGAAAGAGGGCGACAACCGGGCCGGAACGGCCTCCACCAACGAGATCGTTCTGCCGCCGGGCTCTGCTCCGGCGCGGATCGGAGTGTTCACATTCCGAAACGGGAGCGCCACGTTTACCGCCGAAGGGGGCGTCGAAGTCACCCTGGATGGGAAGCCCGTGCGGAAGGTGGCGCTGCGTTCGGACGCCGAAGGAACGCCGGATGTGCTGCGCACCGGCGCGCTTTCGATGTGGGTGATCCGGCGGGGGGACCGCTACGCGATCCGGCTGAGGGATTTGAACGCGCCCGCGCGCAAGCAGTTTCAAGGTCTGCGGTGGTTCGATATCGATGAAGCTTGGCGCATCCGCGCCCGCTGGGTGCCCTATAACCCGCCCAAGAAAGTCTCGGTGCTCAATATCGTCGGGATCACCGAAGAGGCGCTGTGCCCCGGCTATGCCGCGTTCGAGATCGCGGGGAAGGAATACCGGCTGGAACCGACGCAGGAAGGCGGCCGGCTGTTTTTTGTCTTCCGTGACGCAACGGCAGGCAGAGAAACCTATCCGGCAGGACGCTTCCTCTATGCCGATCCGCCGGAAGGCGGCCACGTCACCCTGGACTTCAACCGTGCCTACAGTCCGCCCTGCGCCTTCACAGCTTACGCCACATGCCCGCTTCCTCTCCCCCAGAACCGCCTGCCGGTCCGCATCCCCGCCGGGGAGATGAATCACCCGGCGGCCGCGCATTAGTCCGGTTCGTACAACCGTCCGGAGACAGAAGAGCCTGAGCGGATACACTGGGTTCAGAGGGCCTCTGCGGCCGCCCGCAGGAAGGCACCCCTGGACCGCCTCTTGAGGCCAGTTCTGACCGCGTAGACCGTGATGCAACCGCGAACCTGCCAGTCCCAAGCGACGGGCGAGGCTGCTCCCAGCCTGCGCTCCAACTTCGTCTGGACTTTTGCCGGCAACAGCATCTACGGCGCATGCCAGTGGGGCGTTATGAGTCTCATCGCCAAGTTGGGTTCGGGGGAGATGCTGGGCGAGTACGCCTTGGCGCTGGCGCTAGTGATGCCGGTTGCGATGCTTTCGCATTTGAATTTGCGCGCCGTGCTGGCGACGGACATCTTCCGGCGGCATCCTTTCGGTGACTATCGGACCGTGCGGCTCTGGGTCAGTGCGGCGGCCATGGCGGTGATCGTGATGATGGCGCTCGCCAGCGGCCGCGGCGCCACCATTGCGCTTTCCGTGGTCCTGATCGGATTCAGCCTGACGGCGGACATTGTCAGCGACGTCTACTACGGGGCCATGCTGCGGCGAGAACGGATGGCGGAGATCGCCTGGTCGCTGATTGCGCGAGGGCTGCTGGCTCTGGTGAGTTTTGGGGTCGTGCTGGCGGCCACACGAAGCTTGTTGCCTTCGGTGGCTATGCTGCTGCTGGCCCGGCTGGCCGTTCTGTGGTTCTTCGACCGTCCCCGTGGCAGCCAGGGGGAGGACCTTGCTCAGCAGGGACGCGAGTCCCAGTGGGAGATTTTCCGCACGGCCCTGCCGCTAGGGGTTGTGTTGATGCTGGTCTCTTTCACCAGCAGTGTGCCGCGCTACGCGGTGGAGCACTTTCTAGGCACGCGGGAACTGGGCGTGTTTGCCGCGGTGGCCGCGTTCCTGACCGCCGGCAGCACCGTGGTCAATGCCCTTGGACAGTCGGCCACCCCGCGGCTGGCGCGTCATTTTGGCCAGCACGAAGACCGCCAGTTTGTTGGCTTGGCCCTGAAGCTGGCCGGCTTGGCGGCAGCCTTGGGCGTTGTGGGAATTGTCCTGGCGGCGCTCGTGGGGGGATGGGTCATGAGAACGCTATACCGGGCCGAGTACGGCCTCTACGGGCCCCTTCTCACGCAAATGATGGCGGCGGGGGGCTTGGTCTATGTAGCTTCCGCGCTGGGTTACGTCATCACTAGCGCCCGGTCCTTTCTGGCGCAGATGCCGCTGCTGGCGGTGGTGGCGGCTACATCGGCTTTGATGAGCTGGTCGCTGATTCCGGGTTGGGGGCTACGGGGCGCGGCTATGGCTGTCGCTGTGACCGCCTCGATCCAGATCGCCGGCGAGTTGCTCATTTTGCATAAGGCAATGCGCCGGCTGGAGAGGGTGCGTTGAGCTGCCGGTTGAGCCAGACATTGGAGGCCAAGGTCGCGTGGCCGTTGCTGTGGGCGCTGGTCTTTACCATCCCTTGGGAAAAGAGCCTGTTCGTGCCCGGCGTCGGAACGATCACCCGGCTGATAGGCCTTCTGGCGGCGCTGGCCGCGGCGGCAGTGTTTGTGCTTCGCAGGCGCCTGCGCCGGCCAAACCTGGCGCTGGCGTTGCTCGCCTTGTTTACTGCCTGGAGCGGCGCAACCTATTTCTGGAGCTTGGACCCGGCCGCTACGGCGGCAAGGGCCGCCACTCTGGCCCAGCTTCTGGTCATGGTGGGGTTGATCTGGGAGTTCGGCTCCACGGCCCGCCGTCAGCAATGGCTCATCGCCGCCTATGTGTCGGGCGCGGCGGTCGGCTCGCTTTTGACCTTGTCCCGGTTTGTGCGTGGCCTGGAAACCTACTACCGCCGTTATGCGGCTGCCGGCTTTGAACCCAACGACCTGGGCCTCACCGTGGCGCTCTCCATTCCGCTGGGCCTGTTTTTGGCGTTGCAGGACCACGGGTGGCGGCGCTGGATGTGGCGGACCTTGACCCTACTGGCGGTTGCCGCAGTGGTCGTCACCGCCTCCCGGACTGCGTTCGTGGTGGCCTGTATGGCCTTTCTGTTTGCGGTCTGGACGTGGCGGGCTTCTGATCTGCCGCAGAAGCTTTCGGCGGCGTTCTTGTTTGCCCTGTTGATCACGGGGCCTCTTTATCTAACCCCTCCAGCGGCGCGCCAGCGTCTTGCAGCCCTCCCACAAGAGATCACTCAGGGCGCGCTCCACAATCGAACCCAGATTTGGAAGGCCGGCTGGGCGGTGTTCCGTCAAAGACCGCTGCATGGGGTTGGCGCCGGGGCTTACCCGGAAAGCGTACGGCCACGGTTGGGAATACCTGCGCGCCCTGGCCACCGCTATGTGGCGCACAACACCTATCTGTCCGTGCTCGTGGAGTGCGGGATGGTGGGTTTGGCGCTGTTCTTAGGAACGGCAGCGGTGCTGGTGGTTTTCGCGTGGTTGATGCCGCCGCTGGAGCGCTCGCTGTGGGCGGTGATGCTGGCGGCCTGCGGGACAGGGATTCTCACGTTGAGCTGGGAACATCGAAAGCCGGTATGGTGGATCGCCGCGATGATCATGGCCGTCTGGGCCCGCTCATTTCTCCCACAGGAGAAGCGGCCGTGAGGACTCGGGTGATCGAGATCCTGGCGACCTTGAACCGCGGCGGGGCCGAGAGGGTCGCTACGACGCTGGCCCGCAAGCTCGATCCAGCGCGGTTCGAGACCTCAGTCGCCGCACTATTTGATCCTGGGCCGGCGAGCTTCAAACGCGAGCTGGATGAGGCGCAGGTGCCCGTACGGACTTTAGGGAAGAGCAAGGGATTGGACCCCCGGATGTGGCCTCGGCTAGCGCGGGCTCTGCGCGACTGGAGACCTCATATCGTCCATACTCACTCCTACGTGTTGCGGTACGTTTGGCCAGCGGCGCGGATGGTTGGCCGCATGACGATTGTCCATACCGTCCACAATGAGGCCGACAAAGAGGTGGATGCCCTTGGGCGGTGGTTCAACCGCATGGCGTTCCGCAGCGGCGCGGTTGCGGTGGCCATCAGCGGTGAGATTGCCCGCTCTTTCCGGCGGGTTTATGGCTATGAGCCGCATGCTGTGATTCCTAACGGAATCGATCTGGGGGCTTATCTGGATCCCAGCAAGCGGGCGGAGTGGAGGGCGGCGCACGGCTTCCAGCAGAATGATCTGCTCATCGCATCGGTGGCAAGACTGGACCCGCAAAAAGATCCCCTTGCCCTAATTCGCGCCTTTCAATCCGGCTTGGGGGAGGACCCGGGTTGCCACTTGTTGCTGGCCGGACGGGGGAGTTTAGAGGCAGAGGCGCGGAGGCTGGCCGAAGAGTTGGGCCTCGGGGGCCGGATTCATTTTCTGGGCACGGTCACGGATGTGCCGGAGTTGCTGTCGGCGTCTGATTTGTTCGCGTTGAGTTCCAGGTGGGAGGGCAGTCCGTTAGCCGTAATGGAAGCGATGGCCGCGGGCCTTCCCGTGGTGGCTGCCGCGGTGGGCGGAGTGCCGGAGCTGGTCGAGCATGAGGTCACAGGGCTGCTGATTCCCCCCGGCGAGGTCAGCCGAGCGGCCGAGGTCCTTCGGGCTCTGGCCAGGGATCCGGAAAAGCGAAGGAGGCTCGGGATTGCGGCGCGGCAGAAGGCTGTCCAGTTCTCGATTGAGAAGATGACCTCGGCCTACGGGGAGTTGTTTGAGCGAGTGCGGGGGACGGAGCGATGAGCTCGCGAGTGGTTCTGCTCACCACCAACCTGGCCGTAGGCGGAGCCGAACGGCAGGTGGCCGGCCTGGCGAGGGCTTTGCTCCAGAGAGGCTGGCAGGCTCAGGTAATCTCGCTCGTGGAGCCGAGCGCCTTTCGCGAGGAGATCGAGGCGGCCGGGGCGCCGGTCTTTTCGCTGGGGATGCGCCCAGGGCGGCCGGATCCCAGAGGTTACCTCCGGCTGCTCAATTTATTGCGCCGTTTTCGGCCCCAAATCCTGCACTGCCATATGTTCCACGCCAACCTGCTCGGGCGTTTGAGCCGGTTGCTTTGTCCCGTCCCCGTGCTGATCTCGACGCTGCATAGCATGGCCGAAACGAGGCAGGCATCGCGCTCGATGGTCTGGCGAGACAAGTTCTATCGTTGGACGGATAGCCTTTCCGACGTGACGGTCGCGGTGGCTCAAGCTGTGGCGGACCGGCACGCCGGGGCAGGCGCGGTGCGATGCAGCAAGCTTAGGGTAATACCCAACGGGGTCGACACCACGCTCTTCCGGCCGGACGCGGAGCGTCGGCGCTGTGTGCGCCGGGCTTTGGGGTTCGAGGAAGAGTTTCTCTGGCTGGCGGCCGGCAGGCTGATGTGGAAGAAGGGCCATGGTACGCTCTTGGAGGCGTTCGCAAGCGTTTCTCAAGGGGTGCTGTTGATCGCCGGCTCTGGCCCGCTGGAAGAGAGGCTCCGGCAACAGGCCGAGGAGTTGAGAGTGAATGTGCGATTCCTTGGCCACCGGCGCGACATGGTGGATTTGATGCGAGCCTGCGATGCTTTCGTTCAAGCCTCCGTCGTCGAGGGCCTTCCCATGTCGCTTCTGGAGGCGTCCGCGAGTGCCTTGCCCTGCGTGGCCACCAGCGCCGGCGGCGCCGGCGAGGTGGTTATCAACGGGAGGACGGGATTTCTGGCGGCGCCGGGCGATCCCGCGTCCCTGGCGGCGGCCATGAAGAAGCTCGCGGCCATGCCCGCCGAGGAGCGCAGGCGGATGGGCGAGGCAGCGCGGGGGCATGTGGTGGCGAGATTCGAGATGGAGTCCGTAGTCTCGCAGTGGGAAGGGCTGTACCGGGAGCTTGTATCCCGATGGATGTGACGAACCGGTTTGTTCTCGACTTCATCCAGCAGGCCGCCGGAGCGATGCGCGGCGCGCGCGTCCTGGATTTTGGCTGTGGGGCGGGGGAGTTGGTGGCGGAGGGGAGACGGCGAGGCCTAGAGATCTTTGGCGCCGACGTATTCTATTCCGGATCGCGCGCCCGCCAGCTGGCGGAGGCAGCGGGGTTGCTGGGCACTCACGTGTTTGCGATTCAAGAGGGACGGCTTCCATTTCCAGCGGAGTTCTTTCAGGTCATCACAAACAATCAAGTGATGGAACACGTGTCGGATCTGGAGGGGACGCTGCGCGAGCTGCACCGGGTCTTGCATCCGGATGGGGTGATGCTGAGCATTTTCCCGTCACGGGATGTTTTCCGGGAGGGACACATCGGCATACCGTTTGCGCACTGGTTTCCCAAACAGTCACGGTTCCGCTATCTGTACGCGCTTGTTCTGCGGAGTTTGGGTTTCGGCTACTGGAAGCAGGAGGCCTCCACACGCCGTCAATGGGCACAGGACAAGTTGCGATGGCTGGACCTGTACACGGTGTACCGGCCGAGGGCGGAGATCTTCGCGGCCTTCGGGAAATACTTCCGCACGGAGACGCGGGAATTGGAGTACATCCGTTACCGCATGAAGGCCACCCCAGGATTGGGCGGCTTGGCGTGGTTAGCCGGCGTGCCAGTTGTCAAAAATGTAGGGGTGGCGCTGTTCCGCAAGCTGGCGTTCTTCGTGCTCCTGTCCCGGAGAAGGGCGCCATGAGGATCTTATATGTCGTGACACGGGCGGATGCGGTCGGCGGCGCCAGCATCCATGTCCGGGATTTGGCCCGGGAGATCCAGCGCCGACGTCACGAAGTAGTCGTGCTCGTTGGAGGAGAGGGGCCGGTCACCGAGCAGTTGCGCGCCGCCGGGGTCCCGTACCGCGCGTTACGGCATCTCCGGCGGGCTATCCATCCGGTCCGGGATCTGCTGGCAGCGGCAGAGCTCCTGGCGGCCTTCCGCGAGTGGCATCCGGACCTGGTGAGCTTGCACACTGCCAAGGCGGGCTGGCTGGGCCGCTGGGCTTGTGCGCGGCTGGGAATTCGAGCGCTGTACACGCCTCACGGGCTGTCCGCAGGCGGCCGGTTTTCCCCGCTGGCGGGCCGGCTCTTCGGCTTGGCCGAACGTTGGGCCTCCCGGTGGGACGCGGAGATTGTTTGCACCTGTGATTTTGAGAGGAAGCTTGTCTTGCAGGCGACGGCCGCCCGTCCAGAGAAAGTCCACGTCATCTTTAACGGTGTGCATGACGTGGCGCGGGCGTTGTTGGCGGATCCATGCCGCTCGCCCGTGCGAATCGTCTCCGTGGCCCGCTTCGAGCGCCCCAAAGACCATGAGACTTTGATCCGAGCTCTGGCCGGATTGAGGGAGGTCGATTGGCAATTGGAACTTGTGGGTGACGGGCCGCTGCAAGGGCGGATTCACAGGTTGGCTAAGGAGCTGGGGCTCAGCCGGAGGGTGCATTTCCTGGGGTATGTGGCCGATCCAGCCGAGCTCCTCAGCCGGGCTCAGCTTTTTGTGCTCTCAAGCCGGTCGGAAAGCTTTCCTCGGAGCATTTTGGAAGCGATGCGGGCCGGGCTGCCTATCGTGGCGAGCAGCGTGGGCGGAATTCCGGAGGCGGTCCAGGAAGAAGTGACCGGTCTTCTGACAAGACCCGGGGATGAGGGGGCGCTGAGAGCCGCCCTGGGGCGGCTGCTTCACGATGCGGGGCTTAGGGCGCGGCTGGGCCGCGAGGCGCGTAAACAGTATGAGGCGCGGTTTCAGTTTGAGAGATTGGCCGCCGAAACCGAGTCTCTGTATGCTACGGTGATAGCAGGAAGGGCAATCCTTCCGGGTGCTGGCCGATGACCCCCGTTCCCCAGAGAGCGTCCCTGCCGCGGTTGGATTCCGCAGCCGCCCGAGGGGCTGCCACGGAAGTGCGAGCCGGGCTTCTCGCAACGGGATCCAGACGCCTCAAGCGCCTCATGGACATCTTGCTCGGTTCCCTTTTGTTGGCTGTCTCCCTCCCTTTAGCGGCGCTGATCAGCCTGGCGATCTGGTTGGAGGGGGGGCGGCCGGTGCTGTTTGCGCATCGGCGAATCGGGCAGGGGGGGCGGACGTTTCTCCTGTACAAGTTCCGTTCGATGGTGGTCAACGCGGACGAGGTCTTAAGGGAGCATTTGGAGGTGCGGCCCGAGCTCGCTTTGGAATGGCTGCGGGATCACAAGCTCAGGGAAGACCCTCGGGTGACGCGCGTCGGGCGCTTCCTTCGGAAGCGGAGCCTGGATGAAATCCCGCAGTTCTGGAATGTGCTGCGGGGGGACATGAGCCTGGTGGGCCCGCGCCCCATTGTGCCCGGCGAAGCGCAAAAGTACGGCCCTCACCTTCGCATGTACACGCTGGTGAAGCCGGGTCTGACAGGCCTGTGGCAAGTCTCCGGGCGGAATGATACCAGCTACGGCAAGAGGGTCAGCCTGGACCTCCAATACATTCGGGAGTGGACCCCTTGGCTGGATCTGCGGATCTTGTTCCGCACCGCGTGGGTGGTGCTAAGGGGCCACGGAGCCTACTGACGGAGCGGCCCTGCTCCGAAGCCTGATATTTTCCTGAGAATATTTCTGCGCAGAGGCCACAAACACCATAAAGGAGAAACCTGCGCATGGAAGTCGCTCAAAGGCGGCGCATCATTGAGACAACTTTGCTCCAAATGGAGAAGCAGTTCGGGCCCGGAGCGGTCATGCGGATCGGTTCCCGCACGGTCGAGGCGGTTGAGGTCATTCCCAGCGGGTCGATTTCGATCGACGCGGCCTTGGGCGTGGGCGGGTTTCCGCGAGGCCGGGTTGTGGAAATCTATGGACCGGAATCATCCGGGAAGACCACCATCGCGCTGCACGTGATTGCCGAAGCCCAAAAGAAGGGAGGAACGGCGGTCTTCATCGACGCAGAGCACGCCCTGGACACGGTCTACGCTGCGAAACTGGGCGTCGACGTGGCGAATTTGATCCTGTCTCAGCCGGACCATGGGGAGCAGGCGCTGGAGATCACTGCGGCGCTTGTGGCCTCCGGGGCGGTGGACGTGGTTGTGGTGGACTCCGTGGCGGCGCTGGTGCCTAAGGCGGAACTGGACGGCGAGATGGGCGCGAGTTCCATGGGCCTTCAGGCGCGGTTGATGTCTCAAGCGCTGAGGAAACTGACGGGATCTGTGGCGCGCACCAATACTTGCCTGATCTTCCTGAACCAGCTTCGGGAGAAGATCGGCGTAATGTTCGGCAATCCTGAGACCACGACAGGGGGGTTGGCGCTGAAGTTTTACAGCACGGTGCGTATGGAGGTCCGTAGGATCGGATCTCTGAAAGATGGGGATCAGGTCATCGGCAGCCGTACAAAGATCCGAGTCCTAAAGAACAAGCTCGCGGCGCCCTTTGAGACTGCCGAAGTGGACCTGCTGTATGGCGAAGGGCTGGCGTGCGAACTCGACCTGTTGGACACTGCGGTCCAGCACAACGTAGTCGAAAAGAGCGGCTCTTGGTATAGCTATGCAGGAAACCGCCTGGGGCAAGGGCGGGATGCGGCCAGGCAGTTCCTGAAAGCCCATCCTGAGGTGTATCTGAAGATCGACGCCGAGCTTCGGAAGCGGCTTGAGCTGCCTCCGCGAACTTTTCAGATGCAAGATCTCAGGCGCGGCGAGGGCGGCAACAATGCGCCCGGAAACGGGCGTGCGAAACAGGGTCCTTGAGCATGGGCTCTGTCAGAGCGATGCCGCGGGGAGCAGGGTGGCAAGAGGCAGATCTTCGGCCGGGACTGGCATGCCTAACAAATAGCCCTGGGCCCCATCGCAGCCGGCGTTCCGGACGAGCTGCAATTGCTGCGCCGTTTCGATCCCTTCGGCAATGGCGCGAATGCCGGCGCTTTGCGCCAGGGCGATGATGGATTGAATCAACAGCGGTTGGTGGTCTTGTGTTCCCCTGACGAAACGTTGATCCAGTTTGAGACCGCTTAGCGGGAGCCGCTGCACGTAGTCCAGCGAGGTTAACAGGGAGCCGAAGTCGTCTACGGAGATGTGAACGCCTAAGTCGCGGAGCTGGTTGAGCTTGTGGAAGGCGGCCTCCCAGTCTTCCGCCAGGACCACCTCCGGCAGGTCAAGCTCCAGCAATTTCGGTTCGGCGCCCGCTGCATCCATGGCCCGAGCGAGTGTGGCCACGAAATCATCCGCGGCAAAGTCCGATGCGGAAATGTTTACGCCGACGCGAATCTGGTCGAGTCCGGCCGCTTTCAGGTACGCAGCTTGACGGGATGCGGCCCCCAGCGTCCAAGCCGAAATCTCGGGCATGAAGCGGGTTCTTTGAGCTAAGGGCAGGAACGAGCCGGCCTGCAACATCCCGAGCTTGGGATGGTTCCATCGAATAAGGGCCTCTATGGCATAGATGCGGTTCGTGTGGAGATCGAACTGTGGCTGGTAGTAAAGACGGAATTCTCCGCGCTGCAAGGCGAAGCGGAGTTGCGATTCGATCAGGCGTGGGTCGCCGGCATCCCTGGGGTTGACCTCGGGCCTCGCGGACGGCGCTTGGCGGGTGCGACTGCGGCCTTCATACATCGCCTGATCGGCCTTGCGGATTAACGTAGTCAGGTCGGTACCGTCGTCAGGGTAAAGACTGATTCCGATGCTTGCGGATAGGTAGATCTGGTGCCCTTCTACGGACAGGGGCGCTCCGACAGCCTCAATCAACTTCTGGGCTGCCCTGGCTGCATCGCGTTCACTGCCAACCTCGAGCAGTGCGGCCACGAATTCGTCGCCCCCCCAGCGGGCAATGATGTCACTTTCGCGCAACGCGGCGCGGAAGCGCTGGGCGACCTCCCGCAGAACCATGTCGCCAGCGGCGTGGCCGAGGGAGTCATTTACAGCTTTGAAGCCATCCAGATCTAAGAACAAGATCGCCATCGGCCTTCCATAGCGCCGGGCGTAGGCGAGGCCATGGTTGGTGCGCTCTTCAAATGCATGGCGGTTGGGCAGGCCGGTCAGCGCGTCATGGTGCGCCCGGTAAGAGAGCTCGGGGTCAGGAGCGGCTGATTGGCTGGACATTGACGCCGGGCGTTCGAGCGTTGCTTCCCTCAAATCTTGCTCCGGATTGGAAGTCAAGCCACCAGAGCCGTTTTGCGGCGGCTGCCAGAAAAATTGTGACCCGGCTGGTTGGATTGGGTGGGCGGCTGGTTCCGTCAGAGGAATGGGAAACGAAAGACCGGACTCCGAGGCGCCAAGTTGCCGCAGGATGCGGATACGGCGTTCCGCCTTGCGGTCTTCCTGGCTGTGCTTGGAGCCCAGCTTGCCCAGAAGGTACGTGCTCAAACGGTCACCGGAACTACGCAGTCTCAAAACCATAGGTCATGGTCATCCAGGGCACAACCTCAAATTAGCCTTGGCCGCGCGAGTGATCAATGGGCCGAATAGGCTTGGGTGTACTAGAACCAGAGCACCAGCGCCGGCTGCCGGAGTTTGTGGCATGAGCGAATCGCTCTGTCAGCCCCTTTTCAGGCCTTGTGGAGGGCGCACTTCGGGCACTATTGTATATGCGGAAGGCATAGGCTTGGCGCGGGATTGAATGGAAGGGACTTTACCACACCTTTGGATCGGAACGTCCGGCTGGACCTATCCCCATTGGAAGGAAGTTTTCTATCCCAAAGGTCTAGCGAGTAAAGACTACCTGCGCTTTTATGCGGGCCGGTTCCGCACGACCGAAATCAACCACACTTTTTACCATGTGCCCCGCCTGGAGACCTTTCGGAACTGGAGCGAGCAAGTTCCTGAAGGATTTCAGTTTGCGGTGAAAGTCCACCGCTCGATCACGCACGTGAAGCGCTTCCAAGATGTCGAAAAAATCTGGATGGATTTCGTAAACAGTGCACTGAAGCTGGAAGAGAAGCTGGGGCCTTTGCTCCTACAGTTCCCCCCGTCGTTCCGTTGCAATCCCGGCCTCATCGAGAACTTTTTGGCCGCTCACCGTTGCGGACAGTTTGCAGGGCTGCGGTTGGCCTTTGAATTCCGGCACGAGAGCTGGTTTGAAGAGCCCGTGGCGGAGCTCTTGAAAGACCACGGGGCTGCCTTGGTGATCGCCGATTCGTCACGCTATCCGCAGGCGCCGTTGGAGGCAACCGCGCGTTTCGTATACTTGCGCTTCCACGGTCCTGGGGCGCTGTTCGCCTCCAGCTACGATGAGCCAGAGCTGCGGGCTTGGTCCGCGCGGATCCGGCAGTGGCAGGCGGAAGGGCTAGACGTTTACGCATACTTCAACAACGACGTTCACGGTTGCGCGGTGCGTAACGGGAGGCGGCTGCACGAATTGGTCTGCGAATAGTGGAGCCCGGCGAGGTGGACCCTTCCGGGCGCTGATGCTTCAACGGTAGAAAGGCTTCCACGTGATCCATCTTGGCCCGTAATGCGGCTCAGGCGTGCCAAGTTCGAGCGCGCCGAGGTCGGGCGCTTGGCCCGTGAAATCGTCATTGATGGTGGGAAGCGCCACGCCGGCGTCGATGGCTTTCGAGTTGGGCCGCAGGCGGAAGTTTAGATCCATGGCGTGGTAAACGGCGTGTCTTTTGGAGGGATCCGGGGGCGTCATAGACTCGAAAACATCGAAATCCACCTCGCGGCCGTGTTGCTCCTGACCTGTGGCTGCTTGGAATTGCGCCAAGGTCCGGAAGAATCGCCAATCGTCGCGTGAGCTCTGGTACAAGAGCTGGCCCGGTTTGGTAGGGGCGAGCCACGCGTACTGCTGTTCAACGCCTTTGTTGGGGCGGAAGCCGTTGTAGTCGGTGCTGTGCTGTGGGGTGGCGTTGGCCCAGGCGGCGATGCCACGGCCCGGCGTATCACGACCGATGAAAAGATTATTACGCCAGTGCATGTTTCCGGTGGGGCTCCGGACCGCCTGCTCGCCGATGATCGTGTTGTGGAACATGAACAGGCCGGCAGGACGGGCATCGAGCTTGAAGGCCACCCCGGACTGGACGTTGTAGAGGAGGTTGCGGATGAAATACACCGGTCCTCCGAAAATGGGCTGGGAGCTATAGCCTCCATGAAAGGCGTTCACGCCACGGTTTTGGTAGACGCGGATGTTATGCACCCCCCCGTCGGTCTCAATGAAATCGTCGTTCGACATGTGGATGTCGTTGTTGTAGATGTCGATGGAGGAGGCTTGCCGTTCAGGGTCTTTTTCCGGGGTGCCGTAGGTCGAGATGCCAATGGCGTCATGAAAGTAGGCGATGGCGTTATGCGCGATCACGTGGCCTGGTCCATAGACCTTGATCGCGTAGTAGCTGGTTAACTGATGGGAGGGGTATGGTCCAATATCGCCCCAGCGGGGCCCAGTCCATCCGATGAGGCGGAAGCGGTCGTCCCGGCCGATGAAGAGATTGTCAGCGATGTAAAAATCGCTGGAGCCGGCATACTCGGTCCACACTCCGAAGCCGATATTTTCGAAGCGGCAGTTTCTGACCGTGAGGCCGACGGCGCCGAGGACGCCTTTCTTGCCGGCGAGGATGGCCACGTCGGTGTTCCGGAACGTCAGGTTTTCGAGAATGTGGTGGGAGGTAGCCATGACGTCGAAGAGGATGTGATTGCCCGCACCATCGAAGATTGCCTCACCATCGCCGGCCGCACGGATCGTAATCGGCCGTTCGGGAGTCCCCTTCAGCGTCAGGGTGAAGGTTCCATCGAAAGGAGCCGCCAGCGGGTCGACGTAGTTGAGGCGCTCGGGACGGTACAAACCGGCATGGACCAAGATGATGTCCCCGGGTTGGGCAGGTCTCTCCCACACCACGCTCCAATCCCCAAGGCCTGCTCCGTAGTATGCCTCCAGAATCCCCGTGAAGGATGGTTCCTGGCGAGGACCCTTGTGATCGGGTGGGTAGACGTGCAGAATGCGGCCGTTCGAATACGCCTGAGGCTCGGTCCGAGTCCTCACGGTGACGATTCGGACACTGTCCCCGTGAACACCGTCGGGGTCGGTCATGGTAAAGCGGCATTCGTATTCCGTGTCCGGCTTGAGATTAAAGATCGAACCAGCAAATCCGTGCGGCACGGTGTAATGCAGTTGCTCCCTGTCTCGGCCCACGTTTTCGCCGCCGATGCGAAGCAAGGGCAGCGCGTTGCGCCAAACGCTTTCCCCGACGGCGCGGAACTGAACATTCACCTGCGCGTTGCGGTTTTCATCTCCAGAGATGGACCACTCGAAGCCGAGATTACGGAGGGTGGGGTGCTCGACAACAAAGCGTCCTGGGGTGGTGGAGTTCTGCGAAAGAAGGGGCCACACAGCCCAGAGCAATAGAGTCGCCACTCGGGTTTTCATGTTAAGCCTCCTGCCCGATGCATGTTCGCCTACTTTGCAGCCGGAAGGCTGAGTACCCCTTAATGATAAGCCGAGTGTCAACGGGGGTTTCCCTTGTGTGACATAACCAGGTACATCGTGACCCAGGATCTGCCGCGGCAGCGGCAGATCCTGGGCGGAGAGTGAGGATAATAGCACGGGCGGAAGCGCAAAGACCTGGCTCTGGATCCAGGGCGCACGCTCCGCCCTCAACTGCTCCGGACTACGATGGCCTTTGCCGGAGTT